>ERZ791618.37-NODE-37-length-72277-cov-4.527886_pt1 | contig 72277 bp, 76 predicted proteins | sample MGYA00510059_ERZ791618 | MGnify/ENA primary metagenome ERZ791618 (study PRJEB30046, sample SAMN00715159) | human gut metagenome | study: EMG produced TPA metagenomics assembly of the A metagenome-wide association study of gut microbiota in type 2...
CAGTACTTCTAGTATGAAGATAATCTTTATTTTGTGAATTAATTTCTATTTCAATCTTTTTATTACCAGTATGTACTATTGCATCTACTCTTTTATCTTTAATGTTTACATTACCACTTAATAACTCTGTTTTCTTAATTTCTAACTTATCTATTTTTATTTTAAGAATAAATTCTAATAATGCTTTTAATAAATCACTATTATTAGGGTTTAGAAATACTTCTTTAAATGCACGATCATTTCTGCATGTATAAAATTCTGCCATATTTTTCCTCCTTTCGCTTAGATAAGAATACTTCTGAACTTTACATAAAAATATCCTCTCATTGTTTTATTCTCTCTTTTTAGTTAAATCTCCCCTAAAAAAAAGAAAAAAATTGAAAATTCTATCAATTTTTAACTATACCTATATAAAAAAGGATGAAATAATTCATCCTCTATAAAATATTATAAAATGCATTAATACTGTAAGACCACTTAATTTAACATTTAATTTAAGTTTTTTACAAAATTCTACAGTACCAACAACTTTATCAACTATTGATACTATATAACTCTCTTTATATCTTGGTAACTTCAAAGTTAAAGGAAACATATGCTTATATATAATGTCTTTTTCTTTAAAGTTTAAACCAACATATTTTTCTGAATTTTCTACAGCTATTTTATTATGTGTAAATGTAGATTTTATTCCATCAATAGTTGCCCCACCATTTTCATTATAGAAGAAATCATGCATAATTCCTCCTCTTGCAGTACTTTCATAATCTAGATTTAATTTTCTTGCTATTTTATATGAATAGTACGATACTCTCATTAAATGATAAAGTCTTGTTGTACCATGATGAATACATCCACCAATTCTCTGAAATTCTTTATTTTCTAATATAGGATTTACAATTGTTAAATATTCTGCGTCATCCATTATTTCATCTTCTATATTATCAAACATTTATGTACTCCTTCTTATTCTTCATCTTCCTCATCATTATCTACCAATACTTCTCTTGGTTTTGATCCATTTGCAGGTCCAATAATACCTCTTTCTTCAAGTAAATCGATTATTCTTGCTGCTCTATTATAACCAAGTTTAAATCTTCTTTGAAGTAATGATGCACTTGCTTTTCTAGTTGATATAACAAACTCAACTATATCATTATATAAAGGGTCATCATTATCAACATCATCTTTATCAATACTTGTTTTACTTCCAACTTCATCAAGTTTCATAAAATTTTCATCATATACTGCTTTTTGTTGTTCAATTGTTTTATTTGCAATTTTTTCAACATCTTCTTCTGAAATAAATGCTCCTTGTATTCTTGTTGGAGAAGTTGCTCCCATTGGTGCATAAAGCATATCACCTTTACCTAGTAATTTTTCAGCACCAGGATGATCTAGTATTGTTCTTGAATCTATTTGTGATGATACCGCAAATGATATACGAGATGGTATATTTGCTTTTACAACACCTGTAATTACATCCGTTGATGGTCTTTGAGTTGCTACTATTAAATGTATACCTGCAGCTCTAGCCATTTGTGTAATTCTCATTATTGATTGTTCTACTTCTTTTGATGCAACTAACATTAAATCAGCAAGTTCATCAATTAATACTACAATATAAGGTAATAATGGTTTTTGTGATTCAACTGGTAATAATTCATTTTGTGATCTTAATTTAGCATTATAACCTTCTATATTTTTAGTTTTTGTATCACTAAATAATTCATATCTTTTTTCCATTTCATCAACAACTTTTTGAAGTGCTGCTGATGCTTTTTTTGGATCTGTTATAACTGGCATTAATAAATGTGGGATACAGTTATACATAGTAAGTTCAACCTTTTTAGGATCAACCATTATTAATTTAACTTCATCTGGTTTAGCTCTCATAAGTATTGAACTTATAATACAGTTAACACATACTGATTTACCTGAACCAGTTGATCCTGCGATTAAAAGGTGGGGTGTCTTATTAATATCCATAAATATAGGTTGTCCCATTATATCTTTACCAAGTGCAACACGAAGTTTATTGTCAGAATTTTCTTTTAAAAGTTCTTGCATCATTTCATAGAATGATACACCTGTAGATATTTTATTAGGTAATTCAACACCAACAGTACTCTTACCTGGAATAGGTGCTTGTATTCTTACATCTGTTGCTGCTAGTGCAAGAGCAATCTCACTACTTAATGCTTTAATTTTACTTATTTTTGTTCCTGATTTAACTTCTAATTCATACTGTGTAATTGATGGTCCAACGTGGGCAGTTTTTACTTTTGCGGTTATACCAAAATCTCTAAGTACGCCATCTAGTCTTTTAGCATTATCTAAAATTAAAGCCTCATTTTTTGCTTGACCTTTTTTCTTAGAATTATTATCACCAGCATCTAGTATGCTAAGATCTGGAAGTACATAATTTAAATATTTATTAGAAGCAGGAGTTTCTTCTTTTCTCTCTTCTTCTTGTTTTTTAGAAATAACTTCTTCTCTTTCTTCTTCGTCATCCTCTTCTATATAAGAAAGTCGTTTTGCTTTAGCAAGTTTTAACTTTTCTTTTTCTTCTTTTCTTTTTGCTTTTTTATCTATTACTTCACCAGTTTCTTCATCATAGTCTTCTTCCTCATACTCATATTCATCATCATCTTCTTTATCTTTAGATTTTTTTTCTTTTCTTTTAAACTTACTAAATAAATTAGTAATTGCATCTCCAATTGATAAATCAGAAACTAAAATAACACCAATAAGCATAAGTACACTAATAACTATAATGCTTCCCATTTTACCAAGTAAAATATTAAATATAGATATAAAGAATGCACCTATTACTCCACCACCTGCAAAGCTTACCTTTGTATTAATACATTTAATTACTTCATCAATAGTACTTTTCATTGTTTCAAAAAAACCAGCACTTTCATTTATATAATTTAAATGCGCAAGTGATAAAAGTCCAATTAAGAATATATATATTCCTATCATCCTAGATGAAAAATACTTAGGATTTTCTCTTTTAACAAGCATATAAGAACCAAATATTAATAAAAATGCTAAAACTATAAAATCAAATGATCCCATTAAAAACATTGCAAATCCTTTAATAATAGTTCCAAGAATATTTGCTTTAAATCCTAAAAAACCAATAATTGCTATAACGATAAAAATAATACCTTTAATCTCTATTGGATATTTAAAACCAGATTTGTTTTGATTTTTCTTTTGCTTCTTTTTTGCCATATTATACGCCTCATCTACTCTTTAATAATTATATCATAGAAAAGAAAAATAGAAAAGCATTTATTACTTTTCTATATCTCTGTTATTACTGTAATTATCATTGGTTTACATTCTGTTTCACTAAATAAATATTTACCTAATTCTTCACGAATACCATTTTTTATTTTATTAAATTCAACATAGTTATCACTAATATTTGAATTAATAACTTCAAGAGAAATTTCTTTCATTTTTTCAATTATTTCATTATTTTCTTTTACGTAAATAAATCCTCTTGTTAATATTTCTGGTCCAGCTTCTATTTCTTTAGTCTTTCTATTTAATGTAGCACATATTATAACTATACCATTATCACTTAAAAGTTCTCTATCTTTAAGTACAAGTTCACCAATATCTTGAGTTGAGTTACCATCTATTAATAATTCATCAATCTTAACGATTTCTTTATCTTCTGTTAATTTTCCATCTACAAATGTAGCAACCTCACCATTAAGTTTAAGTATTATATTATTTTTATCCATACCTATACTAGATGCTATATTAGCATTTTCTACTTGATGACGATATTCACCAATTACTGGAAAATAATATTTTGGATTCATTAAGTTAAGCATTAGCATTAAATCTTCTTGTGATGCATGATTTAATAAATGATTCTTACTTGATAATGTTATAACATTTGCTCCTATTTTGCTTATTTCATCTGTTATTTTAGCAGCCTTTTTCTCCATACCTACTTGAACAGGCTCTAAGAAAAATATTGTATCACTAGGATTTATTTTAACATATTTATCATATCCGTTTACAATTCTATCTAGATTTACATATGGTTTTTCGTTTTCATTAGATATTAATATAATTGCATCTCTATCATTTAGATTATTTAAATTACCAATTTGTTCTTTATCAAAATTTACATATCCTTCATCAATTACATAATTAATTAATGTTTGCATTCTTTTTCCCATAACTACTACTTTTCTATGAGTTTTAGCTACTTCATTAAATAATTCTTGAAGTCTTGATATATGATTTGTAAATACAGTAAATATTATTCTACCTTCGTTATGTAAAAGTGCATCTCTTACATCACTTGCAATTCTATTATTTGGTGTTGTATATCCTGGTCTATCAGCATATTCTGATTCACTTAAAAGACATAATACTCCTTGTTTACCAATATAAGCAAGTTTACCAATATCTGTTTTATATGAACCAGTCATACTAGAATCAAATACAAAGTTACCAGTATAACAAATAGCGCCATCAGATGTATTTAAAACATATCCAACAGTATCTGGTACTGAATGTGTTAAACTAACTGGAAAAATACTATTTTTACCAAATTTAATATTTTTATGAGCACTTATTAAATGTAAGTTATTATATTTAATATTGTTATCTTCAAACTCTTTTTTTAGAATATCCACAGTAAATTTAGTTGCATAAACTTTTATACTAGGAATATTTTTAACAATATCACTTACTGCACCCATATATTTTTCATGTGCATGTGTTATAAAAATACCTTTTATTCTTTTTAAATTATCTTTCAAAAACTTTAAATCAGGTATTATATAATCAACACCAAGCATTTTATCATCAGCATACTTAAGTCCTGCATCAAAAATAAATAAGTCATTATCAACATCAACAACATACATATTTTTTCCGCTTTCATTAAGTCCACCTAAACTAAAAATTTTAATTTTACTCATTATTTTCTCCTTTCATTTTTTTACTAAAGAAATAAGCATTAATATTATAACAAAAAAAGACAAATTTTAAAAGCATTTGTCTTTAATTTTTTATTCATGTATTTTTTCTAAAACTAAATTTGTATCTGAGACTTTTACATTAGATGTACCTTTATCACCAATTAATACAACTGATACACTTAATATAGTTGTTTTTTCAAATCTGAATAGTATTACTCTTGAATAGTTCATTTGACTAAGCGTACCTTGTTCTAACTTATAGTCAAAATCTTTAATAGCAGCTCCTGTATCATCCATCAAATAAACTTCTATGCCATGATCAGCATCAACACCTGTTATATAAGTAGAAAATGATATTTTATAAATACCTGGTTCAACTTCTATATGTGAATTATCTAATAATTTAAAATATTCTGATGGATTAGGTACAAACCAAGCATTCTCAAATTCCATAACACCAGTATCTTCATTTTCAAGAAAACTTGCATGAACTATTCCATCATTTGATGAAAGTGGCGTTGTTCCACTAGGACCTGTTGGTCCTGTTTCACCTTGAATACCTTGAGCACCTGTTGGTCCTGTAGGCCCAATTTCTCCTCGTGGACCTGTCATACCAGTGGGTCCAATAACTACTGAACAAATTCCAAGTTTTCTCAAATTTTTGCTTAATTCTAGATTTTTCTTTATTTCTTCAAAATTTTGACAAGACATAAAAAGTTACCTCCTCACATATAATATATGAAAAAGTAACTTACACGCTTAAATAAAATAACTTATATTATTACTCATTAATACACTCTTCATAATTTTCTTTATCATTTGATAACTGTTTTAAAGTATATTTATATTTTCCATTTTTATTTGACACAATTATATAATAATCTTCTTCACTAATACTTTTATTTGTTAAAGGATTAATTGTTCCTTCATCCATTAAATTATTTTTAACAAGTTCATTATAAGAAAATTTACATATATCGCTATTTTCCGTAGTTGTTTTACTTACAATACCTTTATATAAATCATTATTTTCATTAACAAGTAATTTAGCATTTTCTTCTATAATTTCTTTTAAATTATCAAATTCTTTTTTCTTTTCATCATTACTCATCTCAATTGATTTAATAACCCCAATGCTTGAAACAACACCCAAAATAAGAATAACCGCAAGTAATTCAATTAAACTAAAACCATTTTTCTTCATATCATTTTCCTCTAACAAAATTATAATATATTTTCTTTTATTTTTAAAGCACTTATAATTAATTTTATTTCTTCTATGTTTTCTCTATCAAGTATTATCTTATAATTAGTAACTCCAATACTTTGTAACTTATCTATTTTATCTAAATAATTAATATCTTTATAATTAAGTATTTTCATATAACAATTTTCACTTCTAATAGGAAATTTTTTATTATATTTATCTACTAGATAATAATCTTTAGCGCACTCATTACATATTTTTTCTTTATTTACATATGTATTTAAAAGACAATACTTACTTATCATAAGTTCTGGTTTTCCATAAATAACAACTTCTAAATTAGGTTCTTCATTATATTTATTCTTATAATTTTTGATAAGATTTTCAATATTTTCTATTGTAAGTTCATATGAAAGTGTTACCTTTTTTACACCTTTATTATAAAGAAAATTTACATAATATGAATTAACGACATTAAAATATGTATCAGTAATAGTATTTTTTGTGATTTCACCTATTTCTGAAATTAAAGTGTTTTCTTTTATCATATTTGAATTATTAATTCTAGGCATTTTAAATATTACTCTATCATTATTTTTATATTGTGAGTATAGTACTACATTATTTACATAACACTTATAATCTGTATTTTCTAAAATATATTCTAGTTGTTCTTTATTTTGTACTTCAAAAAATATATCATTTGTAATTTTTATTTTTGATTTATTTAATATTACATTATTCTTTTGATAATTATTTTTTACTCTAATTCTATCATCTGTTAATTTTTTTAAAATATCTCTTCTAAGATTATTAATGGTAGTCATTGGTATAAATATATCAGAAGGAATATCTATTTTTAAATTATTAAATACATAAATATCATTACCAAGTTTGTTTAATTTTTCTTTTATATCACTTTCTAAAGTAGGTTTATTTTTTGCTTTAAAAACAGAATCATTAAGAATAATTTTTTCTGTATTTTCTTTATCTGTAACAGTAAATATAATTTTATTATTTTGTACTTTAAATTCTCCATCTATTAATACTTTTCTTAAATTAATACTTGTTTCATTTATATAATTATTTAATTTTATATCTATTGTTTTATAAACTTTAGTTCCTTTTTTTATTTCTTCTTTTGAATCAAATTCTACAATTTCACCTTTTTTAGCGCCATTAACAAGTAAGTCATTTTTATATATTCTATTTAAATAAAAACCTACTTCATTATTTTGTATAAATCTAACCGCATCACCTTGATTTATATAATCAGATAGTTTTATTTTTACTTTTCCTTTTTTATAATCTATTACTTCACCAATTAATACACCTAAATGATTAGGTCTAAATCCATTAATAAATTCTTTTGCTCTTTTACTATATAGATTACCTAAAGTAAAACCTCTATTAAATACCTTTTTCATATTAGTAATATCTTCATCACTTACTTTATCATAATCTATTTTATTTCTATAACATCTAGTAACTAGCCCAACATATTCTTTACTTTTCATTCTTCCTTCTATTTTAAAACTATCTACACCTATTTTAATTAAATCATCTAAATTATTTATAGTACATAAATCTTTTGGACTAAGTAAATATTTATCTTCTAATTCTACCTTTTTATCACCATTTAATAATGTATATGGTTGTCTACAAACCTGTGCACATTTTCCTCTATTACCACTTCTATTACATTCAAAATAACTAAAATAACACTCTCCTGAACAAGATATACATAAAGCACCATGAACAAATACTTCAAGTTCTATATCAACTTCTTCTTTCATTTTTTTTATAGTTTCTATAGGAACTTCTCTAGCAAGTACTACTCTTTTAAATCCCATTTCTTTTAGAAATTTAAGCCCATTAATATTATGAACATTCATCTGTGTTGAAGCATGCATTTCTAAATTAGGAAATGTCTTATGTATTAAGTCTGCCATACCCAAATCTTGTATAATAACTGCATCTACTCCATTTTTATATATAAAATCCACATAGTTAATAAAGTCTTCTACTTCATCATCATAAACAATTGTATTAATAGTTATATAAATTTTAACACCATATAAATGACAATAATTAATTGCCTCTATTATTTCATCATCATTAAAATTTTCTGAAAATGCTCTTGCACCAAATTTCTTACCTGCCATATAAATAGCGTCCGCACCATTTTGAACTGCTACTTTTAATGTTTCTAAATTTCCAGCAGGAGACAATAATTCTGTTTTTTTCATAAGTAACCACCAAGAAAAGTATACCACAAAAAACATTTATAATAAAACAAAAAGAACATTTCTGTTCTTTAAATCATTTACCAAGCTCTTCCACCTCCACCACCAGAGCCTCCACCTGCATATCCAGATGATGACGATGAAGATGATGAATAATTATAATTTCCACTAATACTTTCTATATCTCTAGTTGAAATAGTTCTACATATTTTATTCATATTATAATCCATTAAACGTTGCATTTGATTAAACTCACGCATATCACTATAATCCATGCTAATACTTGTATTATCCCTCAATGCAATTACTTCAAATTTTCTAATATATTTATTTGTTATACCAAGTACATATGCATATGGTAATATATCATAAAAATAATTGGGATTATCTTCTACTAATAACTTTAATTTATCTTTTTCAACAGTAATAAGAAATTTTCTAAATCCTCTAATTTTATTTAATAATTCATTACCATATTCTGTTCTTTTCTTAATATTTATTAAACATAAATACATTATTAATAAACATATTAATTCAATATATATAACTGATTTATTCCTTACAAATATAAATGCTACTCCTAAAAATATAATAAACGAAAATAAATTCATAAATATCTTTAAAAATCTTGTATATTTTTTACTAAATATTAACGCAATTGATGGTACAAATAATAATAACCCTAATAATAACATTATTTGAATATTTTCAAAAAATAGTTCTAATGATAATGAAATAACAAAACTCAATATCATATTTACCAATATAATCTTTTTATATTTATTACTTTTTTCAAAATATTTATTTTGAGTTGTTTTATTTAATTTTATTTTTCTTATTTCATCAATAGTACGATAGAATCTCCTTTTTAATGAAGATATATAAACACTATCTTTACCTAAAAATAATCCCTCAAAGAAAATTCTTTCACATCTATTTCGTTCATTATATTCTTTTAATTTTTGAAGTTTAATATTCTTCCCATCTTCAATTATTTTTATATATACCTTACCTGCAAGACATATAAGTAATGAAACTACAGCTTTATTACTTATTTTTCCTTTATATATATAAGATACATCTAAACTGTTTAATCCTTTAGGCGGCAAATATTCAACCGGATATTCTTTTCTTTTATTTATGCCTTTTATTAAGAATATTATAATTGATATTAAAGTCAAAATTATTGGTATTATAAAAGGCAAATTACCAATAAATCCAAGACTAAAATATTTATTTGGGAGATTAATTTTAACAGTTATAGCATTATAAGAATCAAGTATACCAATATAACTACCTTCTATTACATTTTTATTTACTGTATATTTTATTAATTCACTATCAGTTGATCCATATCTTCCATATGTAAAATATATCTCATTTTTATCAAAATCTTTTGGCATTGTTATTTTAAATGTTATATTATCAATTGTTGTATCCCAGTCATCCCCAATTATGTTAAAATAAAATTCATCATTATATTCGTCTTTATTAATTGGTAATTTATAATTATATTTTATAATATATTCTTTTTCTCCAATAATTTTTTTATTTTCATCACCAATTTTTAATTGTAATTCTTTATTTTCTTCACTTTTAGTATAATTTTCATTTATTTTTAGATTTGATATTTTAGCATTATCATGATATTCATTTTGTAATGGGATTTTTCTTATAATACCATGTTTTTCATTTTTAAAATCAACTGTAATTTTTTCGGTTATATCAAATGAATTATTTTCATTAACATTTATATTAATATCATATTTTGAAATTACATAATCATCTGAATATGCATATACTTTTGTTGAAAATAAAAAAAGAAAAAAGAAAAAAAATATTAATTTACTAATTTTTTTCATATATTTATCACTCCTAATTTAATATATAGGGTTTTAACTGTGTTCCATTTCCACCGCTTACAGTAACATTTCCATTTAGTTTTAAAATAATATATGTTTTAGCACTATCAACACTTGTAAATTCATTATTCATAGTCATAACTTTATATTCATTATTATCTTTAATCCAATCATTATTATCCATATTTATATATGAAGAATTATTAAGTATAGTTTGATTATAAAGCTCTAATGAAATAATGGATGCATCACTAAATAATTTATTTCTTACTTCTTCATCAAAATTATCATTTGTATATGACTTTTCATATTCTGCTATATTTTGTTTATCGATTTTTTCATCTGTTTCTTTAACTAAATATGCACATCTATACATATCTACTTTAACTATTCTATAAACGTCTTTATTAAAAGAAACATAATTTAAACTATCTTTGCCTTTATATACAAATTCATTATTCACTTTATAAACATTTTCTTTTTCACTCTTTGTACTTACATAATCATATAATGTTTTTCCTTCGACGTATTCATATCTAACAACACCGTTATTATTTGTTATTAAAACTTTTGTATTATTATCATAATCTTCGTCTGTTAAAGGATTTTTAGTACCTTTTTTTATATATCCTGTATCTATTAAATCTTGAACAGTATATTCTGTTATAGAAGTAGAATTTACATCTGCTAAATACTTTAATTTTGCAGCATCTACAATATTTGATTTTGATACATTATACGCTGTTAATCTTGATGCACCTATTGTATCTATAACTTTTGGATAAGCAATTACACTTATAACCGCAAGTATTAAAATAACTGCTAGTAACTCAATCAATGTAAATCCTTTCTTCATATTATCCTCCTATCGTATAAATTACTTCTCCATTATAATTATAATAACTATTATTACTTATAATATAATTTTCATAAACCTGTACTTTTTTTGGAGACTTTATACTTAAATCTTTAAATGTTTCTAAATTTATAATAACATTTTCCCCATTATATTTTCCTTTTATAATAGGATATTTTGTAGTTATTATATCAAAACTATCATAAATTGGTTTAATAAGTTCTTTACCGTCTGAATCAATTATACCATATTTGCCATTTTCTTCGAAAATAAATAGTTCTTTGTTTGTTAGTTTCTTTATATTTTTAAATAGTGAATCATTTAAGAATTTTATTTCATCATATTTAATTGAAATTATTTCTTTACCTTTTCCATCAATTACTCCATATGAATTATCATTTGAAACTATTGCATAACCATTTTTATTATAATTTGATACAGTTTCATATTCTTTTCCTGTTATTTTACTTCCTTTTTTATTTATAAAACTATATTTATTATTTTCTGTTTTTATTATCATATAATCATTTTCATATGTATTGTCAAGTGGTTTAATATCACTAAATGATCCTAATTCTTTCTTTGGAGTATATATAGTATATATTTCTTTTTTCGCATTAAAATTATATTTCTTTTGAAGTACAACACCATCAGAATATGTATAATCTATTCCTTCACTATTATTAATTACTTCTTTGGTTAATAAATTTATATAATCAATACTTGCATTTTCCTTTATTCCAAGAGCAATATCTGAATCTAGTGACTCAATTCTAAGTCTTTTATAATCTTGTGTTTCGTATACTACTTTATCATTTTTTATAACAAAATATCTATTATTTCCTGTTTTATTTTTAATATAAAATACATTATTATCAAGTACATTAATTTCATCTAATGTATACTTATATACTTCATTACCTGTTTTTGTATTTATAATTGTTGATGATGAATTAATTTTTATTTTAGCATATACATCAGAAGTACTATCATCTGTTAGATTAGATACCTCAACTGATATATTTCTATCGTCTACTTCGTCAACTTTATAAGTATATATCTCTTTACCCTCATTATTCATGACACCCATTGTTTCATCTCTTGTAAAAATAAATACACCTGATTTAGAATACGTAATATTATCATATTTAAATCTAGTAAGTTCTTCAAGATTTTCAGTCATAAGTCCCATTTTTAATCCTTCTTTTGTAAATTTACTTACTGCATATCTATTACCATAAAGAGTTGCTGAGAAAATATTTCCAAAGGCTATTTTATTTTTTCCTTTTCCATCTATTATTCCATATAAACTATTATAATTTTTTACAACTGCATATCCTTTATAAAAATCTGTTCCATATAAATATTTTGGCTTAACAATCACCTCACCGGAATTATCTATATAACCTGTTTTTGAATTTTCTTCTATTTTAATTAAATTAACTGAATCAGCGTTTGCCTTATTAACAAATACATAAACTCCAATTAATGAAACAAATAAAAATGCGACTACTGGTAAAACTCTAGATGTTTTTTTAACAAATTCAGCATATTCTTTTGTATTTTTATATGCTTTTTTCTTTTTAGTTTCTTCCTTAACATCTGGTTTAAATAAATCTCTTGCTTTTATATTTTCATCACTATCATCTAAATTAAGGCTAAATAAATCTTCTTTATTTAAATTTTCATTAGAATCTGAAATATTTATTGTATTTTCACTTTTATTTAAGTCATCGTTTAGAAATAAACTATTTTCTGTATAATTACCTACATTTTCTAAAATTTCATTATTATTTTCATTTGATTGAAAATTATCATTAGTTAATACTTTATCTGTATTACTTTGTTCATTATTTACAAATGAATTAACGTCTTTGTAATTTTCAACAATATCATCTTCTAAATTATTATTTAACGTATCTTCGTTTGTTTCATCTTTCTTTTGTTCTTGTTTAACATTTTCACTAGAAAAGAAATTTGCTATATCAGTACTATTTACTTTATTTTCATTTTCTTTTTTTTCATCTTCGTTTTCATAGGCAGGAGAAAATGGTAAATCATCATCAAAATCAAAGTTATTCATAATCTTCCCTCCTACTATTATTCTTAATAATATAATACCATAATTTTAAAACAAAAAAAAGGTAATAATAAAAAAAGATTGTTTTATCAATCTTTATTCTACAATATGCGCTCTTACAACAATTCTTGATTTACCACCACTTTCACAAGTGACAAGTGTAACATGATAATCTTCTGTATGAACTAAATGACTTGTATCTTCAGGACTAACATATCTACTTACTGAATAAACAGTATAAGCCATCTTTCTTCCTTTATTATCAGAAATATATATTAAATCACCATTATTAAGTCTTCTAATTGGATAAAAGAATGGTGAACTTCCTCTATAGTTATGTGCAGATATTACAAATCCACCTTTTTCATTCAAATCAACACCATATGTTTTTATTGATCCAATACTCATAGCTGCATAGGTGTGTTCTTTTAAAATTACAGTATTTACACCAACTCTTGGTATTTCTATTCTTCCTAAAATAGTATATCCATTATAATTTACAGTATATGTTTTTTCAGGCTCTGGTTCTATATCTTTCTTTTCTATTTTATTTTCGAATAGTTCTAGAGCATTTTTTTCTTGATTATTTAATTTTCTTTCACGAAAATTATCATATATCATCATAAATGTTACAAAATATAAAGTAAAAATCAGTAAAAATATAAGTATATTGATAAATTTCTTCATATGCCCTCTCCTACTCTTTTTATAATTATAACATATTTTTTATTTCATTTCATCAGGTAAATTTAAATTCATGTAATTAAGTACAAAAGGTGCGATATCAGATAACTTATTTACATTATCTATATTTAAATTTTTATCAGTTACAATAAATGGTACTAAATTAGTTGTATGACTTGTTACCACATTACCATTTTCATCTATCATTTCTTCAGCATTACCATGGTCAGCAGTTATTATAAATAAATATTCATCTTCAACGCATTTCTTATATAATTTACCTATCATTTCATCTATAGTTTCAATTGCTTTTTTAGTCATATCATAGTTCCCAGTATGACCTACCATATCACCATTTGCAAAATTTAAGAATATGAAATCATAATTATTATCCATTTTCTCTAATAAATTTGAAGTTATTTCTCTAGCACTCATTTCTGGTTTTAAATCGTAAGTTGCTACTTTAGGTGATGGAATTAAAACTCTATCACAAAGATTTAAATCTAAATCTCTTCCTCCATCAAAGAAATATGTAACATGTGCATATTTTTCTGTTTCTGCTATTCTAAGTTGTTTTTTCCCTAATTTAGATAAGTATATTCCAAGTGTATTATCTATTATTTCTTTTTTAAATGCTATATCTGATTTAACATCATCTGATACATACATCATAGTTGTTAAATATAAATTATTAAAGATTTTTCTATCAAATCCATCAAAGTTAGGATCAACTAAACTTCTTAATATTTGTATTGCTCTATCTGGTCTAAAATTTGCCCAAATTATACTATCATTTTCTTCTATCTTACCTGATTCATCTATTATAACAGGTTCAATAAATTCATCTGTTATACCTTTTTCATAACTATCAGTTATATATTTTTTATAGTCATCACACTTATTTCCAGTATTATTAACAATAACATCATAACATTTTTTTAATCTATCCCATCTTTTATCTCTATCCATTGCATAATATCTACCTGAAATAGTACATATTTTACCTATACCTAATTCATTTATTTCATTATTTAAATCATCAATATACGAAATACTTGATTCTTTAAATGTATCTCTTCCATCTGTAAATATATGAAAATATACATTAGAAAAATCTTCTTTCTTACATAATTTTAATAGTGCTTTTATATGATTAATATGGCTGTGAACACCTCCATCACTTAAAAGTCCCATTATATGTAATTTTGAATTATTTTCTTTTGCATGTCTAATTGCATTTAAGAATGATTCATTAGAATAAAAACTCTCATCTTTTATTGCTCTATTAATAAGTTCTAGTGATTGATATATTATTCTTCCAGCACCTATTGTTAAATGTCCAACTTCACTATTTCCCATTTGTCCATCTGGAAGTCCAACAAATGTTCCTGATGCATTTATTCCTTTATTAGGATATTCTTTCATTAAATAATCTATATTTGGTTTATTTGCATTAATAAGCGCATTACCATCTTTTATTTTACTTAATCCAACTCCATCTAAAACACATAATAATACTTTTTTCATTTTCTTATTCCTCCTCAAGCAACTTAAAAAAAGGTTAAACTAATAACCTAAATCTTTTAATACTTTATTAACTTCTTTTTTATATTTTTTGTCTGCAACTGCATTAATAACAACATTATCTACTCTATATAATTTAAAATATGTTCCTTTTGTATTTTTTACATAAGTGTAGTTATCTTTTTCTTTGAATTTATAATTTTTTTGATTCTTATATAAATCCTCTATTTCTTTTTTAGCATCTTCTGTTTTTTGATATTCAGTAAAGAATACTTGAACATTACCATTTCCTGCTTCTAAATATCTTATAACTGACAAATCATAATCTGAAGATTTATCTAATATTGTATAACCATCCTTAGAATTAAAATATTCATTATAATCTGTATAAGATACTTTTTCTAAATCCTTATTGCATCCACTTAATAAAATAACAAAAAATAATACTGAAAAAATTTTTAATATTCTTTTCACTTATTGCCCCTCCATTCTATAAATAGAATAACATAAATTTAATATTTTATCAATCTTTATATGCTTCTAATCTATTAATTTTTATTCCTTTTTCACTAAATTTTCTTTCATACTCTGTCATTACATTATTTTCAAAATCACTATTATGTAAGTCTAATGAAATATTTTTTAATTTATAACCAAATTCACTTAAAGATTCTATAGAAAATTCAAATAAAGCTGTATTATCTGTTTTCATAAATATAGTCTTTTTACCTTTAAATATATTTTCGTATCTATTTAAAAATCTTTCGTGTGTAAGTCTTTTTTTTGCAGCACGTGATTTTGGCCATGGATCTGAAAAATTTAAATAAATTAAATCTATTTCTTTATCAAACACATCTTCTATAAGTCTAGCATCCATTCTTATTAATTTTAAATTATCTAACTCTTCATTTTCTAGTTTTTGTACTGCTTTTACAATAACACTATCATACATCTCAATACCAATAAAATTAATATTGGGATTATTCTTTGCCATACCTATTATAAAATCACCTTTACCCATTCCTATTTCTATATGAATAGGTTTATCATTACCAAATACTTCTTTCCATTTACCTTTGTTTTCTTCTGGATTTAAAATAATGTATTTTGAACTTTCTATTATTTCTTTTGAACCTTTTACATTTCTAAGTCTCATAAATTTCACCCAAATTAATTATACTATATGGTTCACAAAAAATAAATATATGAATATACTAAAATTGAAAGAAAATAAGGAGGATAACCTATGAATAATTATGATAAAACTTTCGTTTATGATGAAAGACCATCATTTGAATCTTATAATAGTATGAATATGCAGTACCCTAGTATGCCTATGATGCCTGTATATCCAGGTAATATGATGATGCCAAATATGAATAATAACTCTAATAGTTATAATAATTTAGAATCAAGAGTTTCAACTTTAGAAAAGAAAGTTCAAAATCTTGAAAATAAACTTCAAAAATTAGAAAATAATCTATACCCAAAAGCAGTTGATTATACTGAAATGAGTAGTGATTATATAAATGCATCTTATCAAAATTCAATGAATATAATGTAAAAGGCACCAAATGGTGCCCTTTATTTATACATAATCATAGCGGAAAAACAATATATTTGTTCTTCTGAAAACATTGCAATACTTACCTGAAACTTTATATCTACAATATCAGTATGTTCAGATAAAAATTCATTTACTCTTTCTTCTAAATCTGCCTCATGACTTTCATCAAAGATTTTAACTTTCATATTCTTCACCTAACTATATTATAAAACTAATATAGTTATTTTTTTGTCACATAATAGGCTGTTATCTTTTTATTTTCATATTCATACTTTATTAATACTTTTACTGTTATTTCATTTTTTAAATCATCAATACTACCAGTATATGGTATATATCCCGCTAAAACAACACCTTCTGGTTTCTCACCTTCAGTAAGTGTTACAGTATCATCAAAAATTCCTACACTTGGAAAAACATCATCTGTTTGTTTATCATGAATCGCAAGTGCTGTTATATTTTTAACTGTTCCTTTTACATTATCAATAGAAACTTCAAATCTAATTTCATTATCATTTTCTTTTGTATATTCTATATTAACATCAAATGGTAGATTTTCTGAACTTTCTTCTTCTTTTTTTAGTTCTTGTACATATTTAATATAAGTATCTTTATTACCTTCATTTTCTTTTTTTTCTTCTTTTACAGGTTCAGATTTATTTGTACAACCAACTATTATTAAGCTTAAAAATATTAAAACTATTAAAGTTATTATTTTATTTTTCATATTATATTACCTCTATAAAATACTCTTCAATTATTTTTTTCATAACTATTGGAAGATTTTCCTCATAAACATCTAACTGTTCATTATATCCATCCATAGACCTCATTGGTTTATCAGTTACTCCCTTTATTATAATACATTTTACATTATTTGTCTTACATATTTTTAAAACTGCATAACTTTCTAAATCTGATGCATCAATACTATTACTTGCTAAAAAAGTATAATCACTCCAAAGTACAAGAGCTTTATCACTAGTACCAAGTACTCCATCATAATACTCATTTGGCATGGAAACTTGATCAGGAACTAAATATAATTCTTCATCTATTTCTTCTTCTAATTCTCTAATAATATAATCATAATCAATTACTTTACTTGGAATAATTATATCACCATAATTAAGTCCTTCATTAGATGAAGTACAAGTTCCTATTACAATTAATTTTTCCAAATTAAATTTATCTATCATATATTGAGCTGCTGCTGATGCATTTATTTTTCTAATTCCACTTCTAAAAAATACTATATCTTTACCTCTAAATTCAGTTCTATAATATTCTCCAAAAGGATATTTTTCTAAATAATCTTCCCCTATATTATATATTTTTAATAACTCATTAAATTCCTTTTTTGATGAAATTAATACTCCTATCAAATTATTCACCCACTTCTTCTTTTATTATTTCTTCTTTATATCTAGTATTAAATAAATCGTCATCTTCTAATACTTCTATATCATCCATATCAATTTTTGGAAGTTCATCAATACTTGATAAATTAAAATAATCTAAAAAATAATTTGTTGTTTTATATAAATTAGGTTTACCAGGTAAATCACTTTTACCATCTTCAACAATAAATCCTTTTGAAACAAGATTTCTAATCATTTGTGATGAATTAACTCCTCTTATTTCATCTACTGCTATTCTAGTAATTGGTTCATTATATGCGATTATTGCAAGTGTTTCAAGTGCTGACTTACTAAGTGTATTACTAACTTCTTCTGTTAATTTTTTTATATATTCCTTGTTTTGTGCCTTAGTTACAAGTTTATATTTATTACCTAATAATTTTAAGGTTATTCCTCTATCTTCTTTTTCATATAATTTTTTTAAATTATCTAATTCTTCATTTAATTTTTCTTCATCTATTTCTAAAATACTTTCTAGTTCTTCTATTGATAATCCATCTTCACCAACTGCGAAAAATAAAGATTCAAGCACACTACTCATTTACTTCACCTTCTTTTAAACTTACTACAATATTATTAAAATTATTTTCTTGAATAATATTTATTTCTCCAAATTTAGCCATTTCAAGTATTGATAAAAAAGTTACAACAACATATTCTCTTGTTTTTACTTCAAACAAATCAAAGAATGATACTTTTTTCTTTTCTTTTAATATATTTCTAATATCTTTAGTTCTATCAGTTACTGATATTTCTTTTTTTGTTATTTTTGTTTCAAGTGGCTTTTCATCTTCTTTTCTTTTTAAAAAATCAGATAATGCTTTTGTTAAGTCTTCTACTGTAACACTTCCATCATTTGTAATTTCATAATCAGTAAATTCACCTAAATTAATTGGTTCTTTTGTATATATGTTTCTTCTATCATCTTCGAGTGTCTTAAATGTATCAACCATATCTTTATATTTCTTATATTCAACAAGTCTATTTATTAAATTTTCTCTTGGATCTTCTTCATATTCATCATCTTCATCATTTTTACTATTTGGTAAAAGAAGTCTAGATTTAAGTTCAATTAATTCTGCTGCCATAACTAAATATTCAGATGCTACTGTTAAATTCATTTCTTCCATTCTTCTAATAAATTCTAAATATTGTTCTGTAATTTTTTCTACTGAAATATCATAAATATCCATTTCACTAGTTTTAACTAAATGTAAAAGTAAATCAAGGGGACCTTCAAAATCATTAATAACAAATTTATAATCCATTTACTTCACCTACTTTTCACTATAAACCATTATAACATATATAATTAGAATAGCAAAAGAAAAAATTTAGCATACCACTAAATTTATTTCATACTATTCACAAGTTTTTTCTCATATTCTTCATATTTTTCAATACCTTTAAATACTTTAATATGATTTTCACCGTTACATAAAAGAACTTTATCTTTTAACTCATACATTTCTCTAACCATTGGTGGTATTAAAATCCTATTTTGATTATCAGAGTTTGATATACCAAATTTGCTAAACATTAAAAAGTTTATTTTATCGTTTATAAACTCAAATAATTCTGAATTTCCAGAATCAAAAGCCTTTTCCCTTTTTATTTTTAATTTTTCAATATACCCATTAAACACAATCAAATCATGCAAAGAGAACGTTATGTCATTTTCTCTTGCAATCAAAATATTTTCACTTTTACCAAGTATTGAATTTTTAGGAATCATCATCCTACCCTTTGCATCAATTGTCATAAATTTAATTTCATCATTCATATTTTACACCCCCATAACCTATTTTAAATTATTTATAAGTTTTTTTTCATACTCTTTCTTTTTCTCATCATTTTTAAATACTTTAATATGATCTACTCCATCACACATTAAAACTCTATCTCCTATATCATACATATCTTTAACATGATTTGGAATTAATACTTTATTTGATGAACCTTTTTTAATTACATCTAATTTACCAGATGATAATTCTTTTATATATTCATCAAAAAATTTTTTTCTTTTTATGTTACCACAAGATATAGCAAATTCACTTGCTTGTTTTAATTTTTCTAATATTTTTTTATACTCTATTAAATCATATATTGAAAATGTTAAATCATCTTCTTTTCTAATCAAAATATTTTCACTTCCACCAATAACAGATGTTTTAGGTACTATTATTTCACCATTTTGATCTATTTTAGCATAATTAATAATGTTATTTTCTATAGTCATTTATACCTCCACTAATAAAATATATCTCTTTTCAGGGTATATAATATATATCATTTTATTTATTTTGTCAAAAAAAAGAAAGTTATTTACTAATTTCTTTAATTAGTGTTACATTACTTTCTTTTTCATATTTAATTTTTACTATATCTCCATTATTTATAAATGGTAATAAATCTTTATTTGTTTTAATAGATACCTTATAATTTTTATTTTCACTATCAGTAATATAATAATATGTATTACTATCTATTATTACATCTTTAATATTAGTTATAGTTATTTCTTTTTCTTTTGTTTCTGCGTTAGTTACTTCTTCTCCTATATCATTTAAGTAATTTTCAGCAGCTTTCTTTATTCCACTTGATGCATCTGTTACAACAACTTTTTGATAATCTACAACATCTACAAACGCATACATTTTAACAAGTCCTGCATTATCTTTTAAAGATATTAAATATGTTGGTCTACTATTTAAATTAATTAAAAGTGGAAATGTTGATGTATAATTCATTTGTTGTACTTGACCTTTAGCAGATGCCATCGCAGAATATTCTTCTGCTCCTGCGATAGAATAAAAATTAGTTTCTTTAGTTCTCATATTAGTTAATGTAAATCCAATATTTGATTCATCACTAATAACAGATGTAATACCTGTATATAAATATATATCATCATCCATTGCTAAATAATTGTACCCATCTGTTGTTTTAACTACGCCTTTTTGTCCAAATATAGTATTAAAAAATCCATTTTTATATTGTCCCCAATCATCAATTTGTTCAATAATAAGATCAGCCTCATACACATGATCTACCCATTTTGGAACATCTTTAACAGAATATTTTTTTGATTCTCCCGTAATAGGATTTAATATAACTATACCTGATACTTCTCTTTTAAGCCCAACACCTGTATATTTTATTACCTCCGCAATCCAATATGGATTACCATTATTATCTATTTCAAAATTTAAACTACCAAATATTTCTGTTGGATAAGAAAATCTAAGTTTTCTCTCTAATCTTTCATTAAATAAAGCTGATGGCATATATTTCATACCTTTATCTAATTTAACAAGTTTAGATTCTCCATTAGTTGAATCAACTGTAATATATCCTTTTACTCCTTCTTTTCTATTTGTAAAATATTTTATTACTCCATTATATTCAAGAGGTGTTACTCTAATAATTTTATCATTATAATTTATTTGTGTATATAAATTAGATACATCAAATTGTGAAACAAGTTCACTCATTTGACCCATTGTCCTATCTCCTAATTTTTCACTTGAATCTCTATCTAATAATGGTATTTTTGAAAAATCTACCTCTTTTACTTTATCTGTAAAATTATTATTTTCATTTACTTTAATTCTACTATAATAAGATTTTGAATTAAAAAGTGGTGAACAAACAAAATTTACAATCAAAGTTAAAACTATAATAATAGGTATTACCATAAGTAATTTATAACTCCTATAATTAAGATTTGTTTTCTTTCCTTTAACAAGTCTTGTAATAGTAACGGATGCACTTAAAAGTGAATTAATTACAAAATATGCTACAATAGCCATTACTACAAATGACCAAAATAAACTACTATGAACACTTATTGGTGGAAGCATTACATAGTAAAATACTCCCATAATTAATACTGTAAATAATATACTAAATATTTCTGAATGTTTTCTTATCATTTAATCATTTCTCCTTTCAATAATTATAACATAAAAAACTATAATTAAATTAACAATTACAGTTTTATAAAATCATTATTAATACTACTATCGCAAGAGCAATAGCAATTATAGATAATAATACTATATTACTAAATCCCCATTTATTGTCAGGATTTTTTAAAGTCATTACCTGTTTATTTTCTTTTTTTAGTTCTATTTTTTCTGATAATATTCCTACTAATTTTTCATAGTATTCTCTTTCAAGTGGTGCGAGAGCAAGCATTGCATCTGGATTTTTATAATATTTCTTAAGATTTGCAGCAACTTCTTCTCTCATTGCTGGATCTATTCCTTCAGCATTTATTATATCTGGAATATCTTCAAATTCATTAAACTCATTAACACTAGTATTATCAGTAACATATGACTCACCATTATTTTCATTAGAAGATACGTCATTATTTTCATTACTTATTTCTTGTGCTTTATAATTTGCTTCTTTTGGGCTTTGTACTTCTGCTTTTTGTTTTTCATCATTATATGCTCCTTCAATAATTTTTCCATCTTTATCAAGCGCAACAATATCTTCCAAATTTACATATACAACACCTAATTTTTCTTTGTTTTTCAAAATTTCATCTAAACATTTCTTCTTTTTTTCTTCTAAATTATCTATTTCTTTTTGATGATCATTTAAATCTCCAATATAAACCATTTTTAATTCTATATTTTTTTCTTTTAATTTTTCATTTAATATAGCAGTTGAATTTGCCTTATAATCATTTGATTGAAAATCTTCATTATTATTTTGTTCTTCTTTTAAAAATTCAACAAGAGTCCCATCACTTGGATTTTCAAGTAATCTTTTTCTACCAATTTTAGAATCATAAAAAGAAAATATTTCTTTACCACTATTTAAATATTTATGTTCTATATCATTAATATCTACTCCAAATGTTTTACTAATTACTTCTTCATTTGATTTTGCTTCTTTTAATTTCTTTTGATTTAAATAATCATTTAAAATGTTTATTCTAGTTTCATCACCAAAACTGCCTTTTAATTTATTAACCATTTCATTAAATTCTGAATCTGTTTTACATAAATTATTTACTTCAAGTATTGCCTTTTTTTCTTCTGCATTAAGTGTACTCAAATTAGGATTATTTAAAAACTTAATAAATAATTTTACATTTTTTTCTATTTCTTTATTCTCCATAACTTACTCCCTACCTTTATTTTATTATAACACGTTATAAATAATAAAAATAATACTAAGTTATAAATATTATCAAAAAAATGTAAATAATCTATTTTAAAACCATTGAATGTTTATCAATTACTCTGTTACTATTTCTATCCATAAACAAAATATCTTTATTTATTTCTTTTTCCCATAATAATAGTTCTTTCATTTGTTTTAGATTTTCTATTTCATTTTCTCTATTTATATTAAAAGCTATACCTAAAATATGCTTACTAGAAATTTTTAAAAATTTTTGATATTCACTATTATATGGACTATATCTTAAAGGAAATGATGTGTTTGAAAATAAATTATAAAATCTATTATTAGATGTTTTAATTACTCTTACACTTTTATCTATTATTAACAAGGGATTATCTTCTAATATTGATAAATCATTATAATGAGTATCAATTTTAAGTAATGAAACATAAAAAGAACCATTATTTGTGCCTTCTTTATCAATATGTTTTAAGAATATTTTACTTTTTAATCCATCTGTTATTATATTCTGATATAACTCTTTACAAAAATCAAAAGAATGAAAATAACAATCACTAATATCAAAATAACTATCTGTTAAATAATTTCTCATAAATCACCTTTATTAATTTTATCATATATTATAACAAAAAAACGCAAAGTATGATATTATATTTTATAGGTGATTTACATTATGAAAAAATTTACTATGAAAGATGAAAAATTTATATGTGAAAATTGTGGTAAGGAAGTTTTACCACTTGGATATACTGCAAGAGATCATTGTAATTATTGCTTATATTCAAAACACTTAGATATATTTCCTGGTGATAGAGAAAATACTTGTCTGGGAAAACTAAAGCCTATTGGAATAGAAAAATTTAAAGATACATATAAGATAATTTATAAATGTGAAAAATGTAATAAATTACATAAAAATATAATGGCTAAAGATGATAATTTCGACTTAATAATTGAATTATCTAAAGCAGAATAAAAACGCTAGAAATAGCGCTTTTTTAATTTTTGGGTTTAAATATCATAGTAAATATAAATGCAAATATTATAGTAGCAGTTATACCTGTTGCGGTTAAAGAAAACATTCCTGTAAATAAACCTAAAAGTCCATCAACTTTTGCTTTAGCAAGTGCTCCATGAATTAATAAGTGTCCAAAACTAGTAATACATACAATTGCTCCTGCACCAAATTTATCTACAAATAAATCATATACTGAAAATGTATCTAGAGCTGCTCCTATTACTACAAATAAGCTTGTAATATGTCCTGGTAATAATTTAGTATTGTCAAGAATTATTTGACCTATTAAACATACTATTCCTGCGAATAAAAATGAATAAATAAATTCCATATTATATTACCTCCAAACATACAGCATGACTTACTGATGGTATACTAAATTTTTGATTACAAGTTGTTGGACTCATAAGTGCTCCTGTTGCGATTAATAAAACTTTTTTTATTATTCTTTGCTTCATTTGAGGAATAATACTAGAGTATACAACTAGTGGCATACAAGCAGGACCAGAACCACCTGCATATATATTTTCTTTATAATCATATATCATAGTTGCAGTGTCATCATAATTCTTATCTAATTTTATATTGTATTCTTTTTCACATATTTCTTTAAATATATCTTTACCATAAACACCTAAATCTCCAGTTAAAATTAAATCGTAGTCACTTACTTTTGTCTTAGTTTGTTTTAAGTGTTCATTTAATGTATATGCTGCACTTGGACTCATAACTGCACCCATATCAAATACATTATCTACTCCCATATCTATTACTTTACCAATAGTTGCGCTAGTTACTTTTATATCTGTTTTAGCATTTGTAAGCATTAATGATGCTGCTCCTGTTACAGTAAATGTAGTTGTTTTTGGTTTTGGCGCACCATACTCAACTGGATTTCTAAATTGTCTTTCACTTGTCATATTATGTGAAGATGTTGTACATATTGCTTTCTTATTTTTTTCATTTTCTAAAATAGATGCTGCGATTAATATTTCTTCACAAACAGATGCACAAGCATTATATACCCCTAAAAAAGGAATATTAAGATTTGAATATACAAAGTTGGATATTGTAAGTTGATTCATTAAATCAGCACTTATTCCAAAAGAAATATCTTCTTCATTATATTTAGTTTTATCAAGTAAAATTTTAATAGACTCTTTTAGTTCCTTCATTTCACATTTTTCAAATGTTTTTTCTCCATCATAAAAATCAGTAAACTTTTTATCAAAATTATCTTTTAATGGTCCTTCTATTACAAATGGACCTGCAACTGTACTTACATTTTCTACATATACATTATTAAATTTTATAGTCATTTTCTAACCTCCAAAAAATACGAATCTAATTATTCCAAATACATATGCTGCGACTACTCCATAAAGAATAACACTACCTGATAATTTAAAAATATTAGATCCTATTCCCATTACAAGTCCTTCATGTTTATATTCAAGTGCACTTGATGTTGTTGCATGTGCAAATCCACTTATTGGGATAAATAATCCTGCTCCTGCTTTTGATACCCAGTTATCAAAAAATCCAAGTGCTGTAAATAAACATGCTAGAAATATTATTGTAACCATCATTAAACTTACCGCCACACTTTGACTTACTCCATCAATCATTAAATACACTTTTATTAATACTTCACCAATTAATCCAACAAGTCCACCAACTAAAAATGCTATAATCATATTTTTTACTTTGTTTTCTTTTGGACTATGTTTGTCTACTATTTTTTTGTATTCTTGTTTATTCATATTTTTTCACCATTTGTATTATTAACAAAAAAAAAATTTTTATACAAAAAAAAGGATAAACTTATGCACATAGTTTATCCGATAAATCATCTAATATTTTTCTTTCTAGTCTATATACTTTTACTTGACTAATATTATTTTCTTTTGCGATTTCTGTTTGTGTTTTACCTTCATAATATCTTTGGTATATTAATTTTTGATCTTCTTTTTTCAAATTACTTAATGCTTCTTTTAAACTTATTAAATCTATTTTATCTAATTTTTCTTCACTTGCAATTACATCTTTTATAGATATATTATCATCATTTTCATTTACACTCTCATCTATACTTTGTACATTTTGATTTAAATTTAAAACTTCTAATACTTTACTTTTTTCTTCATTAACTATCATGCACAAAATATCTAAACTAGGATATTCTCCTTTACTTTTAAAATAATGATCTCTTGCTATATCTACTTTTTTCTTTAATTTAAAAATATCTCTACTTATTTTAATATTCTTATCTTCTCTTAAATACTTTAATACTTCACCTAATATATATTTTTCACAAAATGTTGAAAATTTTATTCCAAGCATAGGATCAAAATTATTTGCTGCTTTTATAACTCCCATTTTACCAGCCTGCATTAAATCTTCTCTATTATAACTACTTGCGTACTTATTAACGATAAAAGATACTTTAGTTTCCATTTCTACAGCTAGTTCATTTGTTAAAATCATATACTTAAAAGTTTAAGTGCTGATAATTCATCAGATACATATTCTAAATCATAAGCACTCATTTCATTACCACATATAAGCATTCTTCCATCGTTTTCTTCTAATACTCTTTTACATTTTTCAAATAATGGTACATTACCGTTAATAACTAAATTACTCGTATTAAAAACAATAAATCTAATTCCACCATCTCTTATTATTTCAAAAACCTTTTCTTCTACATCAAAAGAACTTATTTCATTTAGTAAACCTGTTAATCTAACAAATAAAACTCCTCTTGTAAATTCAATATTTACATCTACCATTTTTTTCATCCCTCTTCTTTCATAAATATTAAAGCACTAATAATATACCTTTTAAATACTTTAGACAAAACATTACAAAATTCGACTTAACTTTTTTTCGAGCATTTTTGCTCTCATATATTATTTACTCCGTTTATACCCAAAATTCCCCTATACTTATCAATTTTTTTATGATATATTTAAAAACGAAAGGAGAAAATATGAAAAAGGGTTTAAAAATTTTATTTATTTCACTATTTGTAATTTTAATTTCAGGTTGTGGTAATGAAAAAACTAATGTTAATACAAATAAGGATACAGCTAAAGAAACTATAAACACTTGTACTTTAAGTTCTGATCAATCTTCTAATGGATATACACTATCTTCAAATTATGAAATTCATTCAAAAGATGGATTAGTTAATAGCGTTACAACTAAAGAAACAGTTGAATCAGATAATGAACAAGTAAGATCTTATTTCAAAAAGACATTAGAAGATTCTTATAATACTGCGAATGAAAGTTATGGTGGTTATACTTATAATGTTACAGAAGATGGAAATAAAGTTATTTCAGATGTAACAATCGATTATTCTAAAATGGATTTAAACAAATTTGTTAATGATAATTCACAAATGAAATCTTACATAAAAAATAATAGAATATCTTTAGATGGAATGAAGAAAATATATGAGGCTTTAGGAGCAACTTGTAATTAGACTATACTATTTAGTATAGTTTTTTCTTTTATTTAGTGATATACTTAAAATATGTAGTATAGAAGAATAGGAGAAAAAAGATGTATAGTAAAGATGTTAATGATGTTTATAAAGAATTAAATACAAGTGAAAAAGGATTAACTATAAATGAAGTTAATAAAAGATTAAATATATATGATAAAAATATAATAAAGGAAAAGAAAAAAGAAAATATTTTCTTAAGATTTTTAAAACAATTTAAAGATATAATGATTATTATTCTTTTAGTAGTCGCACTACTCCTTTATATATATGGAGTACTTTATTCTCATGAATATACAGATACGATAGTAATATTAGTTGTTGTTTTTATAAATGCAATTACTGGTTTTATTCAAGAAGAAAAAGCAAATTCTGTTATTGATGGACTAAAAAAATATGAAGCTTCAACTTGTAAAGTAAAAAGAAATGGTAAAATTGATATTGCTGATACAAGTACTTTAGTTCCTGGTGATATTATATTTTTAGAAGCTGGTGATATGGTACCTGCAGATTCTAGAATAATTACATGTGAAAACCTAAAAGTTGATGAATCACCTTTAACAGGTGAAAGTATTCCAGTTATTAAAACAAATGAAACATTAAATAATAATTTAATAATTCAAGATCAAAAAAACATGATTTTCTTGTCATCAAACATAACAAATGGTAAATGCATGGCAGTTGTTATAAATACTGGTATGAATACAGAAATAGGAAAAATAGCGTCTTCATTAAATAAAATATCAAATATTGAAACACCTCTTCAAATAAAAATAAAAGAAATAAGTAAAAATCTAACAATAATTGTATTTATAATAATGATTTTTATATTTATATTAGCGCTTTTTAATCACTACTCATTTCTAGAAATAATAATGCTTTGTTCTTCACTTGCGGTTGCGGCTATTCCAGAAGGATTACCTGCGGTTATAACTATTTCATTATCTATTGGTATATCTAATCTTGCGAAAAAGAAAACGATAGTAAAACAAATGCAAGCAGTTGAAACACTAGGTTCTGTTGATATTATTTGTTCAGATAAAACAGGAACAATTACACAAAATAAAATGACTGTAAAAGAAGAAGTTATTTATGATAAAGAAATGTTAAATTATATATGTGCACTTTGTAATGAAGGATTAATAATAAATAATGAATATAAAGGTGACCCTACTGAAACATCATTATATGGATATTTATATAAAAATAATATTGATGCATTAAAAGTTAGAAAAGAAAATAAAAGAATAATAGATGCTCCTTTTGATAGTGAAAGAAAGTTATCTACTACAATTAATAAAATTGGTGATAAAACTTATTTATTATGTAAAGGTAGTATCGATAATTTACTTAATAAATGTGCTTATATAAATAATAACAAAATAACTAATAAGGATATAAATGATATTAAAGATAATGAAAAAAAACTTGCTAGTAAAGCACTTAGAGTATTAGGATTTGCATATAAAGAAATTAATGATATTCCACAAAATTCTACTGAAGTAATTAATGAAGAAAACAATCTTAATTTTGCGGGTTTACTTGGGATGATTGATCCACCAAGAGATACTGTTATAAAAAGTGTTGAAATGTGTAAAAATGCAGGTATTAGACCAATAATGATTACAGGTGATTCACTAGATACTGCAAGTGCTATTGCTAAAGAAATAGGAATTATAGATAACGATAATGAAGGAATACTTGGTAATGCTCTTGATAATTATACTGATGAAGAACTTGAACAAATAGTTAAAAATTATTCTGTTTATGCAAGAGTTAATCCAGAACACAAAGAAAGAATTGTTAAAGCTTGGCAAAAAAATGGTAAAGTTGTTGCTATGACAGGAGATGGAGTTAATGATGCTCCTGCTATTAAAGATGCACATGTTGGTGTTGGTATGGGAATAACTGGTACAGATGTAACAAAATCAGCCGCAGATATCGTACTTATGGATGATTCATTCTCAACAATAATAATTGCTGTTGAAGAAGGAAGAAGAATATATAATAACATTAGAAATAATATTGTTTACTCATTATCTAGTAATTTTGCTGAAATATTTACAATAATTATTGGATTACTTTCTGGTAACACTATACTTTTACCAATATATATATTATTTATAGATTTAGTAACTGATTCTGTTCCAAGCATATGCTTAGCATTTGAAAAAAGTGAAAAAAATATTATGAGTCAAAAACCAAGAGGTCTTAACAAATCATTATTTACACCATTTATAAAATCTTGCTTTATATCATCAGCAATTATCGAAACAATATTTGTTTGTTTAACTTACTTTATATCTTTAAAATTATATAATAATGAAATTGCAATGATTCTTGCCCTTTTATCTATGGTTGTGCAAGAAATTATTTATTCTATATCTTGTAGAAATTTAAAAGAACCAGTATTCAAGCAAGGACTATTTTCTAATAAAGCAATGAATATTGGACTAGCTATAATATTATTAATTGAACTTCTAGTATTTATGACTCCTATTGGTAAAATAATAAGTGTTGAAAGTATTAAACCAAGTTTAGTATTGATTATATTTTTAATAAATAGTTCTTCATTTATAATTTATGAACTATTAAAACCATTACTAAAAAAAGTATTTAAAGACTAAATAGTATACTCTAAGTATACTATTTTTCAGAGTGTTGACAAAGTTCAATACTCTGAGGTGATAACATAAAGTTATCACCTTTTTATATTGGTAATTCTTGCTTATTATTTACCTTATTTTCAATATATTCAAGATTATTAAATGATTTATTATTCTTTAATAATTCCATTTGTTTTCTTGCAATATTATTTAATCTAACAAGTCTCTCATTTTGTGGTATTTTCATTTTAATTAATTCAGCATTAATGTTTTTAAGATTATTTAATATAACTAAATGAAGTAAGTCTGTATAATCTCTAATATTTCCTTTATTAGCTATTTCAGGATTACTTTCTCTCCATTCTTTAGCAGTTATACCAAATAATGCTACATTTAAAACATCAGCTTCTTCAGCATAAACAAATTTCTTTTGCATTTCAGTTAAAGTAGGAACAATTATACTTTTAATAGCATCAGTATGAACTACATAACTAACTTTTGCTAAAACTCTATTGGCATGCCAATCAATTTTATTTTGGTATGCTTCATTTTTCTTTAATCTTTCAAATTCTTGAATTACATATAGTTTAAATTCAGGGCTTAACCAACTAACAAATTCTAAAGCAATATCACTTCTAGCATATGTTCCACCATTATTACCAGACTTAGAAATAATACCAACAGCATTAGTTTCTTTAATCCATTTTTGAGGAGACATATAAAAACTATTTTTACCAGCTTGATTCTCAAAGGTCTCGAATTCGTGACCTTTGAAGTTTTCATTATTAAGTTGTTCCCATAATCCTAAATATGCAATAACATCTTTGTTTCTCATCCAAGCATAAATAGGTATTTTAGGTTCATCAGGATTTGCATATCTAGCTAAATCAGTAAGAGATATAAACTCTTTATTATCAATTCTTAATACATTAATTCTTTGTTCTTTTACTATAATTTCAGTTTTAATATTATCTTTATTCATAATTCACATTCTTTCTATTTTTTGAATAAAGTTTCTTAATTAATTATTCTACCATAAATTTTATATTATAGTGATAAGCCATCGTCTTTTTCTTTACTTTTTTTAGTATTGTAAAACTCTTCAGCAGCTTCGTCCATTTCATTATTAAGATTACGAGTTGCTTTTTCAATTTCCTTTTTATTAAATAAATTGAATCCTTTAAATCTTTTTTCTTGCTCTGGTAAACTAAATCCCTCACGAGCATGATCTTCGGTAGATACACGAATAAAAATACCAGCAATTTTCTTATCATTATTCATATATTATCAACTCCTTTTACTAAAAAAGAGAAGACATTAGTATCTAGTAAAGTCTAAATACTACTGACTCCTCAATAAATTCAATATTATAAATTTTGGGTAATTTGTGTTTTTTCTTCATAGATGTACCTCCATTTATAGAGCATACCTCTTTCATTGGTTATTTATAATATCACTTTTTAAGAAAATGTCAATTCCCTGATTAGGGAATAGTAGTATTTAGATAGTTTTTAAATAATCTTCAAGTTCAGATAACTTTATCTTATTAGATAAGTTTTCAATAAATATTTCATTAGAATAGTTGAAAGCAAGAAATGTAGTATTATTAATTATTATTCTATATGATTCAATATAAGTTAAATTAGTCTTATCAATTTTTCTAATACTACCATTTATAATAGTTGGTTTATTTTTAGTAAAATCACAAATAAACTCAATTTTCTTTCTTAACGATTCTTCTAATGATAGTTCTTCCTTAATAATATTTACCATATTTCCATCCTTTCTTTATAAAGTAGGATAGTCTTTGTATTCTTCCAAACTGACAAGTGGGAGTTTGAAACACAAAAAAACTAATCCAAATTGGATTAGTTGTATATCTAAACTCGGAAAGTTCGAGTTTCCTATCAATCTGGAGCCTTAACTTTTCTTATATTCGAAAAATTATACTCCCAAGATTGATTAAATTTCTCTGGTAAATTCATTATGTCGTTTATTAAATAAATTCAAGTAAAATATAGAAAAAAATTATAATATATTATATAATTTTTATAGATTAAAACTTTATTATATATAGGAGACAATCATATGAGAATAGGAATAGATATTGATAATGTTATAGCAGATTTAGATAAAACATTTTTAGAAGAATTTGAAAAAGAAGATAAAAATAAAAGAAATAAAGGAATTATAAATAAAAAAGCTAAACACATTACTGAAGGAATGTTTGATTGGAGCTCAGAAGAAATAGAAGATTTTATCTGCAATAATATGGATAGAATGGCTGAAAAATTCGATTTAATAGAAGATGCTAAGGAATATATTAATAAATTATATGAAGAAAACGAAATATATTTAATAACACATAGGTCAAATCATTTTTTTAAAAATCCTGAATTAGTAACTATAAATTGGTTAAATGAAAAAGGTATAAAATATGATAAATTAGTATTTACAAAAAGCAGAGATAAAAGTCCAGAGTGTATTGAAAATAGTATTGATATTATGTTTGATGATGAAGCAGATAAATGTAAATACATATTAAACGCAGGAATAGAATGTTTTTTAATGAAAACAAGATATAATGAGAATTATAGTTTAAATATTCCAATAGTAAATGTATGGAAAGAAATATATAGTTTAATCTGTGAAAAAAATAAATATAATGTAATTTTGGATACAGATACATATAATGAAGCAGATGACCAATTCGCATTATCTTACTTACTAAAAAACAAAGAAATATTCAACATTGATGCTATAACAATAGCACCTTTTAGAACTGAAAAATGTCAAGAAAACGTTTCAGATTCTATAGATGAAAGTTATAATGAAGCATGCAAAATATTTGATTTATTAGGATTAAAAGATAAATCACTTATATATAAAGGTTCCCGTGATTATTTAAAAAATGGATATAATGAAAGAAATTCAGCAGTTAATAAAATTATAGAAATTGCTAATAAAAATAAAAAAACATATATACTAGCAATAGGATGTCTAACAAATATTGCACTAGCATTAAAGACTAATCCTGAAATAAAAGATAAAATAGAAATTATATGGCTAGGAAGTAACTTTTTATTTGGTTCTAATAAAGATTTTAACTTTGATCAAGATGTAGAAGCAGTAAAAACAGTATTCGAATCAAAAGTTAAACTTACTGTGATGCCTTGCTCACCTATTACATCCAATTTAATGACATCAATATATGAATTAGAAAGTGAACTAAAAGGTAAAAATGAATTATGTGATTACTTATGTTATAAATTTTATAATAGAACATATGGTCCTACAAAAAGATGGCCATTATGGGATATTAGTGTAATTGCGTATATGATAAATAAAAACTGGTTTAATACAATGGATGTTAGTTGCCCAATTATAAATGAGGATAATTCTTTTAAACTAACTGAAAATAGACACAATATTAAATTCGTTAATTATTTAAATGCTAATGAAATATTTAAAGATTTGTTTAATAAATTAACAGATAATAAATGAGAATAATTATAAATAATAGTATAATTAATACATAAAGTTAGGAGTAATAAATATGATTGAAAAATTAAAAGAAAAATATGTATTTTTTGATATTGATGGAACACTATCAGAATACAGATATAACGATAAACTATACGGTGGAGAATGTCCTGAATTTGGATGTCAATCACTTGAAGATTTACTATTTAATGATTTATACTATAGAGCTAGACCTCTTAAAACAATGCAAAAAATTATAGAAAAACTAGATAGTGATAAAATATTTATTTTAGGTGCAGTTACTACTAATACTGAAATAGAACAAAAATATAAATGGTTAGCAAAATACTACCCAAATATAAAAAAAGAAAATATATTTTTTATATGTTCTACACTATTAAAACCAGAAGTTATAATTGAATATTGTAAACATTACAATATTGATATAAAACAAACGGCATTTGTAGATGATAGAATAGATGTATTAAGAAAAGCAGAAACATTAGGAATAGATTCTTATCATCCTAGTTCTTTCACAGAATGATTGTTATAAATTCAAGTACAATATATTAACAAATAATATCTACTATTAAAGATTTAATAAATATAAATCAAATATCCAAAAAAGGAATAAAAAAATACCCTAAAATATTATTAAAAAATATTTTAGGGTATTTTTCTTTACATATATGTTTCAGTACATCACCAATAATATTTTAACATTGAAAATTAAATATTTAATTATTTTGCCTTTATCATTTTTTCTATGCATAGAAACACTAACATGATCCCATCCTTGTCCATTAGATGCAATTACAAGATAAAACTCACCATTTTTATACTTATCAATAATAAAAGCACCATTATAGTCATCATCAACAAAATCATCGCCATATAAATCTGTTCTTCTAAAATTATTTATATTATTTAAATTTTTCATTAACCCCCTCACTTACTAGGCTATTAATATATACTACAGGATTTACTATTTATGTTGTTTAAAAAAGTTAAATACAATTTTTTAAACATCAATAATAAATTTTAAATATTTACAAGAAATGTAAAATAATGTATAATATAAATTATTAAAATAAATGATTTAGGAGATTAAAATTATGAAAATTATAAATAAAACAAATCTAAAGAAAATATAGAAAAATTATATAATTTATATTTAGACTATTATAAAAAAACAGGATATCACCCACACCCTGCTAATCTTTTAGCATTAAAATTATTATTAAAACGTGATGAATTTGAGGGTTTGAAAGTTGCAGAAGGCGAATTTTATAATAAATATAAAAAATCTATTGATAAATCAATCCAAGAAGTTGAAATAGATTTTAATATAAATGAAGAAGAAATTAAATCATACATAGAAGAAAAATGTATAATTGTTAGTGACGATAATTATTTTCATGATAAAATTTGGTTTGTATATGCCAATGGATTCGGAGTGCTTCATGTAAATCTTATGTACACACCAGAAAAAAATTCTTTAAATATTTATTCAGATTTAGATAATAAAAGTATAGTTTTTGCACCTTATGGAAAAAATGAAGAAAAACCAGATATTAGTATTTATGACGATGAATATAAGAAAACTAGATTAAAAACTAATAGAGTAAATTATAAAAAATTAATAAAATCAATGCAACCATAATAATATAAGAAGGCACTCACAATTCAAGAGTGTCTTTTTCTTTGCTAAGTACATATAATTCAATGGTACATCTTCAAATGAAAACTCATCCATTACTTTATAATGTTTTCTAGGATGTACATGAAAAAAATACAAAAAATTAATCTTTCGATTAATTTTATATATCATCATCCTATTTAATTATTTTTTATAACAAGTTACAAGTTTTTAATATGTATCAAAGACTATAATTATTTAAAAATATTGTAGTCTTTTTAAAATTAATCATTATTTATATAATTATTAATTAATCTTTCTTCTCTATTTTAACTTTCTTTTTTCTTCAACATTTTCAAATCCATAAACAGGACTATTATAATTTCTTTCAAATAATCTTTCTGCGATTTCCATATTACTAAAGCGACTATTTGATAGTATATAATTTTTATAGTTTTTAGGAGAATATTCATCAATTTTAAAATAATCCTTTTTATAATACAAACTGAAGAATAAATCAGTTAAATCTAAATCTATAAGAGTAGGAAATCCACTTTGATAGCAATATTCGGCAACTCTTTTAACGCAATCACCAAAGTGAAATCCACCAATTACTATTTCATCAAAATTTCCTAACTGTTCTATTAAATATTTTTCACTTGGATATTTAATATTCCTATCTTGCTTTTCGCTACCATCATGATTATAACCACTAGCTTGTTCAAAAGTTACATCAGTATAAATTATTTTATCAGTAGTTAAAGTATTAACTCCATAAATTTTTTTACCTGGATAAATTGCATAAACAATTTCATATCCTTTCTCCCTATATCTTTTTTGTATACATTCATTTAATACTTTATATGGGTTTTCTCTTCCTATTTCATGTAAATATTCTTCTGAGAATTCAAAAGAGCGATTATATTCTTGAATAGGATATAAATACAAAAAGATTTTTTTCATAAGTAATCACCTAAATATATTTTACCATAATTTAACCATTTATTAATAACAAAGTTTATTTACTCATATTAATATACTATATAAAAATAACAATCACTCATAAAAAAGAGGTATTCTCTAAAATATAAGGCTTTAGTATTTTCAAGTACTCATATGAAGATTTACTTTCTCTTTGTTCAAGTCTTATGCACTATCACTTTAGCATACCCATAAAAGGGTTTATGAATTTTTTCTTCGTCATTTTATCTTTCATCAATTTATATCTTAAAATATGTAAGAATTTGTAGTGCTACTATTTCAAAAAAGTAGTTAATGATTGTTACCTTCTTTCCTCCATCAAGACAGAAAAAAGAACACATTTCTGTGTTCAGTTTTGGAATATATTAGTAATTTGCATTCCATTCATTTAAAAATTCTTTAACAAATAATTTCATAAAATCAATTCTTTTTTTAGCAAGTTCCTTTCCTGTTTGTGTATTCATATTATCCCCAAGTTTAAACAATTTGTGATAAAAATGATGTATTGTTGATTCATCATCTCCGTTAAATTCAGAGTAATCATTATTCTCATTTAAAGGTGTTTTTTCGCTATACATAATGATATTATGAGAACCACCATAAGAGAATGTTCTTCCTATTCCAATAGCACCAATTCCATCGAGATTATCTGCATCTTGTAAAATTAATGTATTAATGTCATTCACATTATTTCCATTCCAATTATATTGTTCATGATATTCTATGCAATAACAAATTTTTTCTACTTGTTCTTCTGATAAATCAATATTAGATAAAATTTCTTTTATTGTATCTAAAGAATCTTTAGGTGATACGAAAACACCTCTTTCATTTTGCATTATTCTATGAACATCATGTAAAAATGATGGAATTCCTATAATAATTTTGTCTCCGCCTTCCTTTTCTTGTAAATAAAGGGCAGTCCTCATAGTTCTCTCTAAATGGCTTATATCATGACCACTAGAATCTTTTTTAAAGTAATCTAGTACAATAGGCTTTAATTGTTCAATATATTTTTCAAGCATAAATATCCCTCACTTTAAATAAATTATATCTTAAAATTATATTTTGTGAATAACTTTTATGAAAATAATTAAAATTTGTAATCAACATCCCATTTTTTCTAAGAAAATAATGTTTCTTATGTTATAATATTTATAAGTATAAAGGTGGTTTAAATATGCTAAAGGAAGTAAAAATAGAATTAACTAATAAATGTTCAAGAAATTGTAAACACTGTTCTAGTAGTGCTACAAGTGATAATAAAAATTTAAAAGAACTAGACTTTAATCAGGTTTCTAAAATTATAAAAGAAGCAAAATTAATGGGTGTAGAGACTATTGTTTTTACTGGTGGAGAACCATTAATGTATAATAGGCTTTTTGAATTGGTTAAATTAACATCAAATATGGGGATGAAATCAACAATTTATTCTTTTGCATATAGAAACGACCAAACTTTAAAACAATATAGAATTTTAATAAAAAACGGATTAAATAAAATTATATATTCATTAGCAGATACTTTATCTAATGAAGAAGAATTGTCTACATATGAAAAAGAAGAATTCTTTGACGATGTATTTGAAGGTAATAATGCTACTTTAGGTTTTCATTATGCGATATCTAAAGATTCTATTGATAGATTAAATGAAGTTGTTAATAAAACTATTCAAACATTTGATAATAAAAGATATTTTGATAAAATTAGTTTGTTAAGATTTGTTCCGCACGGAAAAGGAACTAATGATATGGATTTAACTAGAGAAGAACTATTATCAATTAAAGATTTATATTTAAATAGTAGTAATCAATCTAGAATCAGACTAGGAAGTCCTTGGAATATTTTAGGAATAGAAAATAGTACGTGTATTATTGCAGATGAAATTATGATAATTGGTTTTGATGGAATAGCTTATCCATGTGATTCTATAAAATATTTTACTGAATTAGGTATTAGTGGAAATATAAGAAAAAACTCTTTAAGTGAAATGTATAACTCAGAATATTTTACTAACATAAGAAACTTAAATGTAAGTAATAGTTGTTCATCCTGTAATCAATATAGTATTTGTAAAAGTGGATGTATAGGACAAAAGATAATATCAAACTACACACAAGATGAAGATAAAATAAAGGCGTTAAGAAAATGTATTGACTCTAGAGATCCTAAATGTATGAGGTAGATATGAAGAAAAGACAAGAAGTTTATGATTTGTATTGGTATTTTGCTTGTGAAAGACAAAATATATTTTGGAAAAAATTAAATGGTAAAGAAGCACCTTGGACAGATGATGAGATACTACAAACATATAAGTTTTGTAATAGTTATAGAGTTAATGATAGAGTCAGTCAGTATTTACTTAAAAATGTTATATACAATGGAAAAAAATATAATGATGAGGATATGATTTTTAGAATATTTTTGTTTAAATTATTTAATAAAGAATCAACTTGGGAATTGTTACTAGATAATTTTGATGATATTACTTTAAAAACATTTGATATAAAAAAGTATTCTAAAGTTTTAGAAAGTGCTATTTCAAATGGGATAAAAATATATAATGATGCTTATATAAGTTGTGCCAACAAAGCATTTGGTTATGATAGAAAACATGATAATCATTTAGCATTATTGGATAAGATTTTCAATATTGATAAGGCACATTTAAAAATATTAAATGCTAAAACAATGGAAGAAGGATTTAATATCATAAAAAGTTATCCTCTAATTGGAAATTTTATGGCTTATCAATTAGTTACTGATATTAACTATAGTGATGCTGTTGATTGGACAGAAGATGAATTTACAGTAGCTGGGCCTGGTTCTTTAAGAGGTATAAAAAAATGTTTTGTAGATAAAGGTAAAATGAGTAATGAAGATATTATCAGATATATGTATGATCATCAAGATGAAGAATTTAAAAGATTAGGTTTAAATTTTAAAAAAATCGGTAATAGGCCATTACAATTAATAGACTGTCAGAATATATTTTGTGAACTAGATAAATATTGTAGACAAGCATTACCAGATTTAAAATCTAATAGGAAAAAGATAAAGAAAAAATATGTAGCAAAACAAGATAAGATAAACTATATTTATCCAAGTAAATGGAATATTAATCAGGAGGTATAAATGAAAAATGAAAAAAGTATGATAGAATTGTTTAAAGGATATACTAATTATTCAGAAAATGAATATAAACGTATTTGGGAATCTGCTGTTATTGTTGTGGATACTAACATATTGTTAAATTTTTATAGATATTCGAATGATACAAAAAAAGAAATGTTTAAAATATTAACAAATTTAAAAGATAGATTATGGATACCTTATCAAATAGCAAAAGAATATTTTAAAAATAAAAATAATGTTATGGTAAATTCCTATGACGAATATACTAAACTGGGTAATAGTTTAAAAGATTTATTTAACACTTCTATAAATGAAATTAATACTAAAAAAAATAGTCATTTAAAATGCAAATCTGAGATAGTAAAAATTTTAGAGGAAAGTAATAAAAAAGTAGAAGAATTATTGTTAAAAGAAAAAGAAGGTAAAAAGCCAACATTTGAAGAAAATAAGGTAGAAAATAAAATAATAGAATTATTTAACACATCTATTGGAACTGATTTTTCAGAGGAAGAATATATAAATTTAAAAAAAGAAGGACAACGAAGGATAGAAAACAAAATTCCACCAGGATATAAAGATGACCAAAAAGAAGAAAATGGAGATTATTATATATTTTCTTCAATGATTAAAAAATCAAAACAAATAAGTAAAGATTTTATTTTTATAACAGATGATGTTAAGGAAGATTGGTTTAATAAAGTTAACGGAGAAAAGCATGGTGGGCGTTATGAATTATTGAATGAATTTTATAATGAAACTGGAAATTTATTAATGATATATACATCAGATGGTTTTGTAAAGGCTTATAATAAAAATATTGCCAAACAAAAACCTAATGAAAAATTTGTTGATGAATTAATTAATGTTAGACAAAAATCATATTTAAATGAAAAATTTATTAGTCATTTTGAAATAAATTCGGATTTAGCCAGTAAATTAAATAGCTATAAAAATTATTTTATCCATAACAATCAAGATTTTAATAAAGAAAAATTTTTAGAGGATTTAATATATTTTATTAAAAATATGGATGTACCTATGGCTACTAAAAGAAGATTTATAAATATAGTAAATGAAAACCAAAAGAAATTATTAGAAGATAATTATTACGATAATGAAGAAATTATATCTTTAATAAATAAACTTATGATATATTATAATGAAAATGTTACAGAAAGAAAAACAAATACTAATTATGAAGAAATAAAATATAGTTATATAAAAGAAATTTCTAATATTCATTTAGCAAAAACAAGTGAACAAGTTTTGGAAAGTTATAATAAATTACTTTTATGTTTAAATAGACATCTTAGATATTTAAGAAGATTTTCTAAAAAAGCAAATTATGAAACATACATTCAATTAGAAGAAACGGCTACTTTTGTGCAAAAACTTGTTAATGATGAAGACACAAGTATGCATAGTAAAAGAAAACTTGTTGATAAATTAAATGGTATTATAAAAATAATGGATGAAACCTACAATATGTTAATTCCACGCGCATTATAATTATGTAATTATGCAAGTGCGTTTCTAAATTATCAAAAATTTAGTATATATCAAAGACTACGACATTTAAAAAATATCGTAGTCTTTTTCTAATGCTTCTTTATTTATAAAAATATTTACTTCTGTTTCACTAGCGGTATCTTTAGATATTTCTTTTAAATCTGTAGAATTGTATAAGTCATTATCATAACATTCTTTTAAAATATCTAGTGTTTTTTCTTTCTTATTTTTATCATTAGTTAATAAAATTTTTCTAAAAGATTTTTTTATAATTAACAACAAATGTTTTTGATATGAACCTCGTTTCCATACCCAAAAAACAGGGTTTATATCAATAATTGTCATCTCTTTTACACCACAAAAACATAAAAAAAGAACACATTTCTGTGTTACGTTTTTATTAATAATTAGTACATCTAGTTAAATGATATGGTTTTAATGCAAGTGTTTTATCTTTTTTCTTCATAAACAAGTAATCATTTATATCTATACGATCAAATTTGTTGTATAATTGTTTGTTAATCATATTTATAACTGTTAACATATTTGCTCTTATTTCAACCTCATATTCTGAATTTATAGGTAATTCAGTTTGATTATCTACAATTTTTGATAATTCATCATCAAAAACTAGTATTCCCATTGCTCTTAAAATTTGAGGTATTTTGTAATCAGCACAGCCAACTAAGTGACTATAATCTACATCTATATTTTCTTTCATTTTTCTTATATGAAGAATATCAGATGTTAATAATTGCGCTAATTTATAAATATATATAGTTTGTCCATTGTATATTCTTTCATCTTTAAAATTTGAAAAATTATTTACAATCAACTCAAACAATTCATAATCTGAATTTATTTTTTGAATATATTTATAAAAATTACCATTCATTTTATCATTAACTATTTGACTTACTTCTTTTATTATTCTGAACCTTTCTTCAAATAAAGGTATTTGAATATTTCCTTTTAAAATACTTTTAAATTCATTTTTTTCCATAGTGGAAAAATCAGTGGTTTTATTTTCTTTTACATATTTTAGTATTGCATATAATAATGCTATAGAACCATCTAAATTTCCATATTCTGTATCAATAGACCATTTAGGGCTTCCCCAAAATGAGAAGTCAATTGCTTCATATACTAATAAAAAATTTATAATTGTTTCAACCGGTAAATCTAATAGTCCAAATGGAGAAGATGATAACCAGTGTTCCATTTTTATATCATTGATACTCTCAACTAAGCTATTTAACTTTTCTAAATTAATAGATACATGTTTTGAATTAAATGATACATATTCACAACTTGTTGTTATATTGTTTAACATAAATACACCTCAATATAATTTTATCATAATTTAGCCATTTATTAGCAATAAAGTGTATTTATTCATATTAACATATTCTATAAAAATAAAACTCACACAAAGTGTGAGTAATTCTCTCAATGGAGCGGTTAAGCAACAGCTTACGAACCATAACGCTCTCTTTCTAAAAACATTATATATGAAATCTTATTAAATTTCAATGGGAGTATGGAAAAATAATTGTAAAAATGATATAATTTTGTTAGTTTAAAACTTTTTAATAGTTATAAGGGAGGTATTTATGCGACGATTTATTTATTATGATAAGGATGGTATAGAATCTTATTTAGCACAAATAACAAGTGGTATATCTTTTTCTTCTTCAAAAGAAACTACTAACAGTAATGAAATAGAACATCAAGAGTCAAATGAAAAGAATATACATTCTGATATAGGCGCAAAATTAGCAGGAATTGGTGCTGAAATTCAAGAAGATGTTAGCAATAGTGAAACCAATAAAACATCAACTAATCAACTGGTTAGATCTCTAGAAGAAAAAGTTTTAAGTGATTATGCTTTTGATAAAGTATTTGATTTTTTCTCAAAGAATAAAATGTTAAAAAAATCCGATTTTAATATTGGCGATGTTGTATATTTAGAAGAGAATGTTACATTCTTTGACTTTGATTATTTTGAAAAATTATTTTCAGAAAACGGGATATCCAGTTTTTCTATAAAACAATCAAAAGATGAATTAAAAAAGATAAGAGATTCCTTATCTGGCTCACAAAAACAAAATATTGAAGTTAAAAATAAAATTAAGGAAATGGAAAAAATGATAAAGCAACAAGAAGACGAACGAAAAACTACCTTAGAAATATTAAATATGGCGAAAGTAACCTTACCATATGTTAGATTTGTAATGACAAAGGAATGTTTAATTGTACTTAATGATGATTGTTTCAGGGATAATCCTGCTAATGTAGCATTTAAATATGGCGGAAATATTCAAATTGTTGGGTATATAACGAATATAATAAATGGAGATATTCAAACAGGAACTCAAGTTAATACGTTTTCAGAAATGTATAAAATGGTCAACCAAGTTTTAATGAGTTTATATACTGATACAAAATGTGTATATGTAATACATCCTTTAGCAATGTATTATTAAATAATTGATAGGAGGATTAGAATGGAAAATAAAATAATTATTATAACAGGTGGTGCAAGTGGAATAGGATTAGCTACTTCAAAGAAATTATCAAGAGATAATAAAGTTATTATTGCTGATTACAAAGATGTTGAAGAAGAATTTGTAAAAAAGAATTTTGATAATTATAAAAATGTTCATTTTTTTAAATGCGATATTTCAAGAAAAGAAGATATTTTAAATCTTAAAAAGTATGTTTTAGATAATTTTAAAAAACTAGATTGTTTAGTATGCGATGCAGGAATACTTCCACTACCTTGTGGCATTGATACTATAACTGATGAAAATGTAGATAGAACAATAGATGTTAATTTAAAAGGTACTTTTAAATGCTTAAATATATTAGGAAATCTTATAAAAGAAACATCAGTTGCTGGAAGCATAGTAAATATATCTTCTGTTGATGGTTTAATAGGCGAACCTTATGGAGTTATTTATTCTACAACAAAGGCTGGCATTATATCTTTAACAAAATCATTTGCAAGATATTTCAAAGGAGATATTAGAGTTAATTGTGTAGCTCCTGGACTTATAGATACTCCTTTAACAGATAGTACAGGAGAAGATCCTAGTTGGACAACTGATTTCTCTATTATAAAAAGAATAGGTAAACCAGAAGAAATTGCTGATAGTATAATATTCTTATTATCCGATAAATCATCATTCATAACTGGTCAAGTCTTAGCCGTAGATGGTGGATTTACATTAAAATAGTAATTAACAAAGACAATGCTTAACTAGCATTTTCTTTATAGTTTTCGGACACATATTTTTTATGTGTAGTATTTTGTATTTTTAAATTTTCTATTTTAGTTCCAATTGCTTGTTCATTTTCAAAATAACCTAGATAATGAAATTTGTTTTTTACTTTGATTAAACAATTGATATTTTCTTCTAGTGTTTTAAGAATTTTTTCTATAATATATTTATCTATATTAGTTTTTATTTCTTCTTTAATTTTTAAATTTTTAACTTTATATCCTACAATTAAATTTCTAATATATTCAGACTGAGATAAATTTAATTTTGAAGAATCTCTTTTTAAAATAAATTTTTCATCATCACTAAAAAAAACGTTAACTTTATTATTTCTTATTCTCATAATTTGAAATCTCCTTTCTAAAAATTTAAGGGTATGGGAATTCCCATATAGAATTTGTATGGGAGTACAAATTCAGTGCTTGCTAGACACAAGTTTTACTCCCAGATTAAAAAATATATAAAAAGAGGATTAAATTATTTTGATAATTTTTTCCTCTTTTTGAAGATTATTTATATAAAAACATATTCATTCAAGACAATTTCTACTGCTGTATTTTTATAGTTGTCCATCAATTTTGTCCATTCCAATGGATTTAATTCTTTGTTTTTTTCAGACAGTCTTTCATTATTCTTAATATAATTTTCCATTAGTTCTTTATAATAATTCTCACAAGATCTACTTTCTAAAAGAAGAGGATGGGTTAATTTATTTGTCATCAATAAGGTCTCATAAAAAGCTTGTTTATTTTTTGGCAATAAAGTGTAATCTTAATATTCCATATCTTCCAAGTCTTCTATAATTTTCGTTTTTTTCTAAATATAAATCTGATAATAAATAATCTCCTTTTCTTGTATAAGTAACTTTCATTTTTATCATTCCTTTCTTCTTTAAATAGTGCTAATTAATTCATTTTTTGGCACTAATATTAAAATATCTTTAATAACATTTTTTTCAGTATATGGACAACTGACAATGCCATCTATATATAAATGTTCTTGTGATTTAGTAATAAATTCTTCTAAAAATTTATTAGAATATTCTTTGTTTTTCATCTTCATAATTGATAAAATATCATAATTCGATTCCATATTTTTTAACTCAATTTCATCAATTCCTTTATGAAATTTAATTCCAATATTATTGTCATTCATAATATTATTAAGATATTTTAAGTATTCTTTACTGCTTTTAGTTATAAATTCATCTGTGAATTTTATATCTTTAATATCAATATTGTAGTTTTTATCACGTTTAATTTCTATCATAGATATAAGTCTATGAATCATATCTCTTTTAGTTTCTCTTGATAACAAATCATAAAGAAAAACAAATCCAATATTTTTAATATTATTAAAAAATAAAGTGTTATTATTCTCAGTACAATCTAATTTTTTAACAAGTTCTATTGTATATTCTTTAGAATTATTATCTGGATCAAGTCTTACTTTCTTTTGATTTAGTTTATCAATTTCCTTTTTGATAACGTCATTTTTATGATTAATTGTTTCGACATCTAAATTAGAACTTAAATATAAATCTACTAATCTTTTTTCCTGTAATTTTAATTTTTCGATTGCTTTTTCTATATCTTTTACATCATCTCTTTTGGTAGAATTACAAGTTATAATTTCATTATTCATAGAAAGCATAAATAGTGTTAATTCTTCTAATACTTGTTTTAATTTTGCTTCTATTTTTTCAGTATTATAATGAAGTCCAAATCCACTACAATTATGATTTTTACATCTTAAATGGTAATAAACTTTTTGCTTTCCGCTAGGATATTTAAAAGATTCTGATGATGACATTATCGCACCACAAATAGGGCATTTTACTAAACCAGAAAACAAATGAATATATTCTCCATAGTTAGAATGTTTGTTTTTTACTAAAACATTTCTAGTAGCATTCCATGTTACTTCATCAATAATTGGTTCACAATAATTTTCAACTCTTAAAATATCTTGTGATTTTCTTTTGTACTTTCCATATTCAAAGATACCAATATAAATAGAATTAGTAAGTATTTTATAAACTCTATCAGATTTCCATTTTCCTTGTTTTAGATACGCATTATTGTCTTTCATAATAGTAGCAATACTTCTTGTAGAATTGCCTTGTTTGCATAATTCAAATATTTCTTTTACAACTTCAGCCTCAATAGGTTCTACTTCTAAATGACCTGTTTCCTTATTTCTAATATAGCCATAAGGTGCTTTGCTAGGATGAATACGTTCCAATGCCATTTCTTCCATAGCACGTTTAGTTCTTGCACCAATCTCTTTTCTTTCTCTTTGACCAAATACTAAATTCATTCCAAAAATCATTTCACCATTAGCAGTAGACACATCATAAGGTTCGAGTATTAGTTCTATCTTTACATCATGTTCCTCACAATAATTAAGTAGCCAAAAGCCATCATAATTATTACGAGTAAGTCTATCAACTTTAATTGCAACTAATTTATCAATCTTTTTAGATTTAATATCTTTTAATAATCTTTGCATTTCGGGTCTCATCAAATCTTTTCCAGAATGTCCAGCATCATTATAGACATCAACAATATCATATTCATTCTTTTCACAATATTCTTTAATCATTCTAAGTTGTGAATCAATAGAATAACCATTATCTCTTTGGTCGTCAGTAGATACTCTTACATAAACACCACATCTCATAGTTTTCCTCCTTTCATTAAAATTCGAGAAATATTAAAATACTTCTCATATGTTTCCTCACAAATAAGCAAAATGTATAGTCTAAAATTAAAACTTTTTCAAAAATTGTGTAATTTCTTTAAAATTATACTTTTGATTATGCTCTTTAATATAAAATGGCTTATTTGATATTTCATTAACTTTGTATTCAAGTATTGTAAGAGTAGTAGGATATGTAATTTGGTATTCAGTAGGTATTATTACTTGTAGATTGGTGTGCAATATAGTTTTTATTTGTCCTAATATAACCTTATATTTAAAATCTTTTAAGATGTCGGTTAATCCTTTATTAGGTTTTAGTTTTTCAATTGCTTTAAATTCAAGCATGAAAAAAGTCCTCCTTTCTAGAAAGAGAACTTTTAAAGTTTTATATAAAATAAAAACTTACGAACTTTTAATTCCGTAAGTTGATTTCAAATGGAGCAAGTGAGCGGAATCGAACCGCCCTCTCAGCCTTGGCAAGGCCGCGTACTAGCCGATGTACTACACCTGCATAATTTGGAGGGCCTAGTCGGATTTGAACCAACGATCAGGGAGTTGCAGTCCCATGCCTTACCACTTGGCTATAGACCCAAATATCTTTTTCGCATAATCATTATAACAAAAAAATTTTTCTTTTACAATATTATATTCAAAAAAACGAGATTTAATTCTCGCTTTTTTTAACTTCACATACCATATCTGGTTTCATTTTAAGTAAATACTCAGATAAATTTGTTTCTATTTCTACTAAACTTCTTGGATCTAAGTTAGATAATTGAACAACTTCTTTAACTGTATCAATATCTACTCTACCAAATATCCAACCTCTATAGACCTGGAAATCATTAAATAAATCTGGAGTTATTGAATTAATTCTATATCCTGGTAATACTCTTTTTTGTGCGATTAATATTCTTTTATTTGTAAATGCTATTACACATGTTGAAAATATATCAAAAACATTTGGATTTTTTTGTGCAGGAAATACATAAAATACTTCTTCCCCTTCATTTAAATGTTTATCTAAAATTTTAACATGTTTGCTCAATCTAAATGCTATTGTTAAAGGATATTTTTTTAAAAATTCACTTACTCTATTATATGTTTCTGTTCTTACCATATTATCACCTACTCTATATTCAAATTTTTCTTTAAAAATTCTTCTACATCTTTACTATCTTTTTCACCAACAAAGCTATCAATAACCTCATTATTTTTTACTGCCATTACTAGTGGAATTGAATTATTATTTTTTAAGAATTCATTAATACTATAATATTCATTATTTTCTTCATCAGTCATTGTAGATAACTCTAAGTAATAAACTGTTACATTTAAATCTTTTACTACACTATTAATAACGGGTTTTATTGCAGTACAATGTGGACATGTTAAACTACCAACAAATATAATTTTTGTATCATTACTAGAAAATAACTCTTTCATTTTTGATACATTTATTACTGTTAAATTACTAATTGATTCTTCTGCTTTCTTATTTTCTTCTTCTATCTCTTTTTGACTTTCATCATATGCTTTTTTCATAACAAAAAATGATGTTAAAGCAATTGCTACAGTTATCATTATAACAACTAATATTTTTACACCTTTAGTCATATAATACCTCTTTCTTTTTATCTATTATATAACAAAATCAAATTATTTACAACAAAAGAAAAAGAGATTTATTTAATCTCTAATTTTTCATATTCATCTAATACTTTTATAGTTTCTACTGCTAAATATGCTGCTTTTGGATTATCTTTATTATATTCTTTTAATAATTCTTTAGCATCTTCCATACTAACAAAGAAAGCTCTTAAATCATCTCTTTTTTCAGTTCTTGTTAAATTAAAATACTCTATATCATCTTTTGATGTAAAACCAGTAAAATAATATGTATTAACAAGTCTATTAACAATAGTACCATCACTCGATTCATAATCTCTTAAATAATTTTTTACTAAAACAAATGGAGAAATATCATCAAGCATAATATGTATATTAGTTTCTTCTAATAATTCTCTTTTTACAGCATCAACAGGAGTTTCAGTAACTTCTACTTTACCACCTGGTAAAAAGTATACTCTTTCAAAGTGACTTAAAATAAATTCACCATCATCATTTCTAAGAACTATTCTAGCTTTATCTAATACTTCTGTTATTTCATCATCTTTTAATTTACCTTTGTTTATTACTATTTCTTTCATTATTTTCATCACCCTCTTAAAACATCTAATTTACTAGTTTTATTATATCATTTTATATTATTTCATATACATATTTGATATTTATTTTACGCATTATTTACAAAAAAAAGACTTAGTTTAATTTACTAAATCTTTCTTTAATCCTATCTTTACCCATTAATCTTAATAATTCATATAAATCAGGTGTCATAGAACTTGATGTTAACGCTACTCTAATTACAGTAGAAACATCTGCAACATTACCTTTAAATGCATCTGGATTTTCTTTATATTCTTTCATATTACCAGCATATCCTAATTTTTCACTTAATTCCTTAATCTTATTAAACCAAGTATCTTTATCATCATTTTCATCATAATATTCATCTATATATGTATTAATTATGTTTTTAATTTCTTCTTTATCGGTAATTTTTCCAAAATCATAATTTTCAAAATATTTATCAAATAATTCATCATACATATACCAAATTTGTTTTTTAGCGTCTGCATATGTTGCATAATCTTTTCTTGGTTTCTTTTGTTCTCTTTCAATATTAAATATAGATTTTGAATAATCTTCATATTTAACAAGTAAATCATAGAATTCAGTATCAAATTCTTTTGAATAATTAAGAACTCTATCATATATTTCATCTTTTGTTAACTTGCTTAAATAATTTTTTGATATATTCATTAACTTATCTAAATCAAAAAGTGCTCCTCCACTTGAACCTATTTTCTTAAATTCAAATTTAAAGTCTTCTATTTTAGCATCTTTATTACAATCAAACCATGCTTCAAAATTTGAATTTGCCACTGTTGCAAGATAAATCATAACTGCTTCAACTGGAACTCCTTTTTCATGATAAAAACTTACTGCTGCTTCTGGATCTTTTCTCTTACTTAGTTTTCTTTTATTACCTGTTGATTCATCAACCTTTACAAAAGGTGCAATATGTGCATATTTTGGTACTTTAAATCCAAGTACATTAAAAAATTGTATATGCTTATTTGTAGATGATACCCATTCATCACCTCTAATAACATGTGTTGTATGCATTAAATGATCATCTATCGCATGAGCAAAATGATATGTTGGAAGTCCATCATTTTTAATAATTACTTCATCAATATCATTTTCTGGCATTTCAATTTTTCCCTTTATTAAATCATTTACTACTATTGTTTTGTAAAAATCACCTGGAGATTTCAATCTTATTACAAACTTTTCTCCATTCTTAATTCTTTCAACAGCCTCTTCTTTTGGAATAAATCTATCTTTTGCCCATCTTCCATAATAACCTATTCTTTGTTTTGATTTTTCTTGTGTTTCTCTTATAGTATCTAATTCTTCTTTAGTTGCAAATGATGGATATGCTAAGTCTTCTTCTATTAATTTTTTTGCATATGCCCAGTATATATCTTTTCTTTCACTTTGTTTATATGGACCATATTTTCCTTTTTCAGTTGTATCACTAGTCATACCTTCATCAAATTCTATACCAAAGTCATTTAAATCTCTAATGATTTTTTGAACTCCATTTTCAATACTTCTTTCTGTATCAGTATCTTCAATTCTTAAGAAAAATACTCCATCAGTTTGCTTTGAAAATCTTTGAGCTATAAAAGAAACTAAAAGTGCGCCAATATGTACAAATCCTGTTGGACTAGGTGCGAATCTTGTTACTATTGCGCCTTCCTTTAAATCTCTTTCCGGATACATTTCTTCATATTCTTGCCAAGTATGTTTTACTCCTGGTAATAAAAATTCAGCAAATTCTTTATTTGTCATAATAATCAACCCTTTCATTAAATAAAAAAAGCCTATGATTATAAGGACGATTTTTTCGCGGTACCACCTTACTTCATAGACTTACTATGCTCTCTTTTGCTTTTAACGCTTGCCATGCGGTTTAAACTCCAAAGCTTCTTTCAAATACTCATTATATCTATTTACACCATACATAGACTCTCTTTAATAACTTATATTTTACTCTTCTTCTTCCTTGTTTCTAAATGTATTTTAACATATTTTATTTTGATTGTAAACATTAAAATTAATGCATAAAACTACTTTTAGAAAACGCATCTATATCTGTTGGAACATTACTTATAAAATCAATTATTTCACTCGTAAAATTTTCTTTTTTACATACAAACTCTCCATTTGTTTGTGAAAACATATCACTAGTAAGTGGATCAAGTTTTGTTACGCCTTTAAGCTTATTAACTTTTTCTATGTTACATGATTTAGGAACAAAATATGATACTCTAATATTATCATTTTCAATAGTTGAATCTATAGAAAGAGCATGACCTACATCTCTTATCATCATAAGTAAATGATCATCAAAAGAAAGTATATCAACTTCACCTGTTCCTAATTCTACAGGATATTTATTAAACAAATCTCTTGATAAATCATTTTCTTTACCAAACAATATTATTGGTTCATCATCTTTATTTATTTTTCTATCTATAACTGGCATGGAATGAAATATTTTTTCATTATTCACTATATAAAAATGAAATGCATGAAGATAATCATTTATTGTTTTGCATTTTTCAAAAGATTCTACTTCTTTTCTATTAATATTATATCCAAACAAATTTTTTTGAAGTTCTTTTTCTAAACCAACTGTCATCTTCAAAATACATTCCTCATAAATTCTTGTTAACCTATCATAATCATAATTACTATTTAATAATTTTTCATTATATTCATTAAGTGAATTATTAATTACATCTTTTAAATAAGGGCTCATGTTATATGTATCAATAACCCAGAAAAAATAATCCTTAATAGTGTCTAATTCTTTTATTAAATTATCAACATATTTTATCGCACCACTAGTATCATAAGTTTTCTCATTTGGTCTAGTTTTTAAAATTAAATCTTTTATTTTCAAATCTATTTTGAAAAACTTATCTAAATTTTCATAATTTTCATTCATTCTATCACCTTTATTTCTTCAGAAAGTATTGAATATAAATATGTATTAACATGTCTTTTTGTTTTATTTTCAATATATTTCTTATAACCATTTAATTGCTTTATATAATTTTCATCAATTATATTTTTTAGTTTGTAATCAATAATATCTATATGATTGGGATATATAAGCATTAAATCTATTATTCCATGATATTTTTCATTTTCTTCTTCATAAACAAATTCGTATTCTTTATATATTTGCGCATTTTTTATATTTTTTAGTAAATCATTATCTAAAAACTTAATAATTTTATTCTTTATAAAATTATCCATATTATCAAAATTTGGATTTATAAAATCAGTTACTTCAAGAGCATAATGCATATCAAGTCCAAGTTTTATTGAATCATTTTCTTCTTTTGTAATTAATTTAGTCATCTTTTTAGAAAATGATTTTTCATCTAATTCTTCATTCTCAATTAAGATTTCTTTTATATCTAGTTTCTCATCTGTTTTAGTTATATAATCTAAATAATTTGTCTGTTTTATTTTTTTATAGTCTTTAGTTATATCTAATTTTTCTATATCTATATTAGTTATATAATCATTAAAATTATCAATTACAGATAACATTATATCCTTAAATGACCTATATTTAATTCTATCTTTACTTTTTTTACCTTGATTTAAATCAGTTACTAAAATCATTTTTTCTTTTGCCCTCGTAAGCGCTACATAAAATAATCTAATTTTTTCACTTATTTCTTCTTTAATATAATCTTCTTTTAATAAATATTTATATATTGTATTACTTATTCCTTCATCAAAATATGGTGAAATTATTCCATATTTATTATCAAAAATAAATTTATCATTTAAATCACTAATATTAAATTTTGAATATAATCCAGAGTAATAACAAATATGATATTCAAGTCCCTTGGATTTATGAATAGTCATTATCTTAACGCTATTACTTTCACCACTATTTCTATTTATTTTGATATCATATCCTTTGGTAGTTAAATCTTTTAAATAATTTATAAAATCATAAATATCCATATTATTATCTATAAAACTAGTAGATGAATTAAGTAAATAATCAAGTATTGTTATATTTGAATTAACATTACCTATTTTTGATATATTTTCATATATTTTAAATGTATCAATTATTTCTACTATTAAAGAATTAATATTTACATAATCTAATTTTTCACTTATACTCTTTGCTTTTATATATAAATCATTATCTTTAAATGAGTTATTATTAAATATATCAAATATCTCTTCATCACTCATTTCAAACAAGAAACTTCTCGCAACTGATATAAACATATATTTAAATTCAACATCTAAATTTTTTTCATAAATTTTACTTATCAGTATTAATAAATTTTTAAGTACTTTTAATATAACTTCTTCTATTATGGATTCATCTTTTTCTATAGTAAGTGGAACATTTAAATACTCAAATATTCTTTTATATAAATCAAAGTTACTAGATTTATCCATAAGAATAACGAAATCATTATATTCTGCATTTCTAATAATAAGTTCATCTTTATCAAATATTTTATAATTATTATTTATTTTTTCTTTTATATCATTCGCAATTATAAATGCTTCAATTTCTTCCTTTTTAAATAATCCTTTTGAATCATATTCATAATTATATATTTCAAAATCATTATTTTGATTTAGTTTTCCTTCATTATTATAAGTTAAGTTCCCAAATACCATTTCATGTGATTCTTTATAATTTGCGCCACCTATTTCATCATCCATAATAATTCTAAATACATCATTTATATTGTTTAAAACTTCTTCTCTAGATCTAAAATTTTTATTTAAATCTATCTTTATTCCACCATTATTATTTTTATAATTATCATACTTATTTTTAAATATATATGGATTTGCATTTCTAAATCTATATATTGATTGTTTTATATCACCAACCATATATACATTATTATTCGAAATAAGAGAAATAAATTCTTCTTGAACATTATTAGTATCTTGGTATTCATCTATCATTATTTCATTTAAGCTATTTTTTATTTCTTCTCTAGCAAATGGAAATTCTTTTAATATTCTTATTGAAAGAGCTGCTACATCATTAAATTCATACATATTATTTTCAAGTTTATATTTTGTTATTCTATCATTCAAAAGTGTTAATATATCTATTATGCATTCTACATATTTCTTAGTAGATAAAATACTTTTATATATTTCATCTGTTGATTCATATATACATATATTTTTAAGTTCTTTAATTCCACCATTTATTTCTTCTTTTAGTTCTTTTTCTTCATCTGATAATTTTTGCATTCTTGGCATACTTACTGATAAGTTTATTTTAACATCTCTATAGTTTTCACTATTTAATAGTGGACTTAACGAATCAAGTAATTTAGTATAATTTTTTCCATCCATTAAAAATGATATTTCTTTTACATTTTCTTCTATTTTTTCTTTCTTTTTAAGAATACTTTTTTCAAATAAATCTATATCATTTCTTATTTTTTCTTCATTAAAATATTCATTTATATATTTTTCTAAATATTCTTTCTTATCTGTTTTAAGTTCTAGTTTTGAATATATATTTAATAAATAAATTCTTATTTCTTTGTCATCTTTTGTGCAAAAAGTACTAATAAATTCTTCAAATTTTTCATTTTTTTCTTCATATAATTCTTCAAATATATTATCTAGTATTTCCTCTTTTTTAATTTGAACAAGTGTTGAATCAGTAATACCAATATTCTTTGGTAAATTAAGTAAATAATGATATTTTTTAAGTACTGATAAGGAATAACTATCAAATGTAGTTATATATGCTGAATCAATTAATTCTAATTGTGATGAAAGTGATGGTTCTTTCTTTATTTTTTTTCTTATTCTTTCTTTCATTTCTTTTGCAGCAGCTTTAGTAAACGTTAAAATAAGAAGTTCATTTACATTTACTCCTTCTTTTAATTTTCTAAGCACTCTTTCAGATAAAACTGCTGTTTTACCAGATCCAGCTCCAGCAGATACAATTATATTTGTACCATCTTTATTTATCGCATCACTTTGTTCTTTTGTCCAATTTGGCATACTTTTCACCTATCTTTTCGTATATAAAAATAGTACCATAAATGTACTATTTTATCAATTGATTATTTGCATCATCTTATTACTATCTACCTTACCAGTGTTAGCAATAAAAAAATAGACACTCATCATCTTTGATTGAGTGTCAACTCATTAATTTAGAGGCGACATTCACTCGACAAATTAAATGCTCCTCTTTTTTATTTTATGAAGTTTCCTTCATCTGTATTCATAATATCACATATTTTATTTTTTTTCAATATATGTACTAACTTTTATATTTCTTTAAAATATACACTTCTAGATTCTCCACTGCTAGTTTTATATGTTTCTACAAACTTATAACCATCACTAATAAAATTATTAATACTATAAATATTATCTGGATGAACTTTAGTAAATATATATCTTTTTCCTATACTTTTACAATACTTATCTAATAATTCAAGCATTTGTTTTTGAAATTTATTTCCTACATATTTTGAATTAACCATAATTGGACCACAAGACCCAACTAATTTTTCATCATACTTTAAATTATGTTTTTCTAATGTCTTATTATTTGATGGAATATATAACATAGAACAAACTATTATGTTATTATCATAAAAGTTAAATAGTTTACCCTCATTATTAAGAATATTTTTTAATTCATTTAAGAAAATTCTCCTAACCACGAAGGTTCTTTCATATTACTTACCATTTAATTTACGTTATTACCTTTTAGCAACCTTTTAATACTGTTGTATTTTCTTTGCTAAACTTTTTATATCTTTTTCTAATTCATCAACATCAGTTTTATCATCAGAATTTATTTTTTCATCTATACTTTTAAGTACACCTGGAATATCTTCTCTATGACGACTAAGATTAAAAATATAAAAGTCGTTAAAATATTGAGCAAGTTTTGATTTTTCTTCACCAATTGCATAATAACATACTAAAAATGCATATTCCTCATTATCTTTATTATCAACCATTTCTTTAATTATTTTTCTATAATTATTACTTTCTACTGTTTTTTGATTAGTCATTACAGCATATAAGAAGTTACCAATTTCTTGATTTTCTGCAAGTATTTTCATATCTTCTAAATGATATTTACTTTTTAATGAAACAGGATTAGTAGCTAAAATATTTATTCCCGATTCTGGATAGGAATGAGTTAATTGAAGTGCTTTTGAACCATATTTCATAACTGTATTTAAATCAACCTTGTGATATCCGCTTTTTATTGAATCGTCACATTCTGCTATTGTTGCGATTGCCTCTTGAACAATAGAGTCATTTTTTTTATCACTATTATCTTTTGCTGTAACAAGTAGTTCAAAATCTTCATCATGATATGGACTATTTATAAAATCAGGTTTACCAATTATCCATAATGGTTTTTGAGCACAATCCGCTCTTTTTAGTGTTTCTATATCTTTATAAAATTTCTCACTTTTTAAAAATTCAGGTGTAACTAAATTTTTAAATAAATGTTCCCATCCTTCTGCATTATCAATACTTACAATTGCATTTACTCTATTTAAATAATCTTCTGTATTCAATAGATTTTCATCAATCAATAATTTTGTATCAAACTTTATTTTTTTCTTATCAATATTTAAACTTAAAATATTCTTAATTTGTAATTTATTTAACTTGGATATCCATTTTAACATTTCTCTTGTTGATGAAAATTCTCCTAATAAATCATATATAATTATCTTATCAACAATATCCTGTGTATTTAGTTTCCTTTTTCTCATAATCAAAACCTCCCAACAATCAAATTATATCATATTTTTTTAAATTAATCTTCCTTTATAACATAATGAAATATACCTGTATCGTTTAATATATTTTCTTTTATACTATTTGGAAGTAAATTACATTCATTTAATTTTGATAGTTCAATCCACTTAAAATGATGATGTATTATGAAACCATTATCATTTTCTATTCTATTTAAATCAAATTTTTTTAAATCTTCTACTTCATTTAATTCAACTTTATAATAAAAATCTATTTCATGAGTTTTATCTTTATCAAAATTAGTAAAAAAATTCTCAATAATACCCATAAATTTAACTACCTTAAAATCAAGATTTGTCTCTTCTTTTATTTCTCTAATCATACCTTCACTAGATGTTTCACCTAAATTTACATATCCGCCAGGTAAACAATATGATTCTTCTGTTCTATATTTATCTACAAGTAATTTACCATCATGAATAAATACAGCTGAAACTCTAAATTTAAATTTTAAATCATCAGTTTTTATTTTAATATCCATCTACTTTACCCCCTAAATTAAATTTTCATTCATCATTAAATATCTATAGATTTCTCCCCAATTATTAACATTTTTAATATATTCATTTTCTTCTAATTTATCTGATGCATTATTTTTAAAATATAGAGCATGTATATTATTATTAGAAGCATTAACACAAATAGCGCTATCATCATCTATTATATAATCTACTTTTTCTTCTATAAACTTACCTATCTTTTTGTGTTCATTATTATAAACTGTAACCATATTTAAATTAACCTTTTCAAATTTTTCTAAAGCATATTTCATTTCTTCATCACTTCTTGCAGTAACAATTATAATATCAAAATATTTAGTTAATTTTGGAATTACTATTTCTGCACCTGTCATTATATTTGCATTTTCTAATATAGTTTTTGAATAGTTATTATAAAACAAACTATATTCATTTTCATCCCAATTATATCTTTTTTGAAAGGTTCTCTCTGAGTTATTAATAATATTATTGCCTTTTTTTACATCTACATCATACATTTCTGTATAAACTCTATATAAATTTTCAGAATCAAATACTACTCCATCTAAATCAAGTGCTAATTTCTTTTTCATTTTTCTCTCCTTATAAAAAATCTAAATTATTATGTTCATCTAAAAGAACAACATCTTCTTCTTTCATAAAACAAATATCACTATATTTACAAAAACTACATCCAATATTATCTTTTCCTACCCTCTTAGGATTTATATTAAATTTAGCATCTAATATATTATCAAATGCATTATCTATATTATCTTTTACAATTTCTATTAACTTATTAATTTTTTCTTCTGATAATACTTTTGAATATGCATAAAATCCATTTTGTCCAAATTTTAAAGATTTTACTACTTCACTATCTGTATATGAAAAATCAAATTTTGATGCTAATTCTGGCTCATCAATTGTATAACCTAATAATTTTAAATTTTCTTCTTTTTGCTGTTCATATGTCTTTTTTGGATCTCTAACTATTTCATTATTAAGAATTTTTTGTAAATAGAATCCTATTACTTCAGCATTTTTAAATAAACCTTCTTTTGCTAAATAAAGATAAACAGGAAGCTGCATATCAATTCCATATATTGTATTATTAAGGTTTGTATGTGGAAAACCCGTTTTATAGTCTATTATTACAAGATATGTTTTATTATTTTCTTCTTTATAAAGTAATTTATCAATAATACCCATAAATGTTAATTTAATATTACCTTCTTTATTTATGTATACTTTATTTTCATAAAGTGATTTATCTAATGAATTAAAACTATTTTGTTTATTAATTGTATCTATAATAAATCTTAACTCTTCTTTTAATTTTTTCATAAAAAATTCTTCTTTATTACTAAAATCATATTCTTTTATAACATTTTCAAATTCTAAATCAAAATCAAAATTTTCTTTAAATGCTTTTGATAACACATCATGAAATATTGTACCTATACTTTGCGCAAATGTTTCTTCAAACTCAGTTATTTTAAGTATATTATTTAAATAATATCTAAATGCACACCTATTATAATTATCAATGCTTGAATAAGATAATAATAATTTACCATTCAAACTATCATTAAATTTTTCTTTATTTATACCTTTAAATTTATTATCATATTTTAAATAATTATCATTTAATCTATTTGAATACAAAATACCTAAATTCTTATCATTTTCTCCAAATTTAATTAAATTATCTAACTTTTCTGAAAGTAATAATTCATTATATTTTTTAGAATAATTATACTTTTTTTCTATATCTTTTATAACATTTAAATTCATATCACTTATTAATAATGATGGCATATAACTATCAAAATTAGTCTTTAATTTATATGTTATAAATAGATTCTTTATTGATCTAATACTATTTATTATTGCATTTTTTTCTAAACTATTTTTTTCGTATGATTTTTCTATATTTAATTTTTCCTTTTCAATATCACTTAAATAATCTTCATCTTTATATATTTTTGGAATATTACCCATATTAAATCCAATTAAAAATACATAATCATTTTCACTTATTATATTATCTTTTAAATCTATTATATTAACTGCGTTCTTCTTTTTTATTTCTTTTAAATGCTTTTTTGAAATTTCATTTTTAAGTATATAAATTAATATATTTTTTTCTTTAACAAAAGTATATTTATTTAATATTTTTATTATTTCATCTACAATATATTTATTACTTGAAATAGTCATATCATATTTATTTGTTATAAAATCTAATGTTTCATCTATATTATTATTTTCTAAAATATCAATAAAATCTTTTGCGATTAAACTTGATTTTATACTTTTATTATCTTTTATATTTAAGCTAATATTAAACATTTTAAACATTCTTTTTATATCATTTTCATATTCACTTGTTACATTACAAAGTTTTATATTATTAATATCAACACCATTATTTAATAAATCAATTATCTTACTTAATATAAAATATATTTCATCCTTTATATCATCAAACTCATAAACATCATGATTAAAATCTAATATATTTTTATTTATAATTTGTGCGTTTATTCCTTTTTTCTTTAAAATATCTAAATCAAACTTACTTATATAATCATAACCATATATTTTTATTTTTTTATTATCTTTTAACTTATCAATATTTTTATCATAAATTAAAAGATTATTTTCTATTAATTCATTTTTTATTTTAGTTAATTTATTTGTTTTATCTGATACATTATTAACCGCATATTTTAAATTACTTAAATATATATTTGCTACATCATAATTCATATCATATTTTTTTATTAAGTAGTATATACTTCTTTCATCATAAGTAAATGTTAAAGAATCAATTAATTCTTTTAAAGACATAAATTTAATATTATAAATTTTATCTAAACTTGATACTTCTTTTATAACATTTTCTTTCATGTTATTTGGAAGCACTAAAATCATATTATTTTCTATTAATTCATTTAACATATCATTCACCTTTTTAATTATAACATAACAAAAAAAATACGCCTATATTAGCGCATTTCTTTTTTATATTTTTTTACATCACAATCACTTATTATCTCATGAAGATATGGCATATCAATATTTTTTTGATTTGTTCTTATTAACTCATAATAACTTACTAAATCCATTAATGTTTTAATTTTTTCTGCTCTGGACATATATTCATAATATGTTATATAGTAAAATTCCTTATTAAAAAGAGTTTCAAATATAAGCATCATCATAGTTATTCTATCTAATTCTTTAGTAACATTTTTTGTATCAAGTTTAACATTTCTAATATAATTAAGTAATATTTTTGAGGTTGCGAGTGGACTTCTTCCATTAATACCTGCATTTAATATATCTATGTAATATGCCTTTTTATCTTCTCCAATTCTTATATTTCCAGGATTAATATCTGATACAACAATATTTTCTTTATGAATCTTTTCTAAAGTTTTAGACATATCTAAACAAAATAAAATTTTATCATATATATTACTAAATCTATGATTTATATCCTTTAAATCATCACCTTTAATATATCTTTCTATTGTACCTATTAATGTACCATTACTCATTATTTTGTGTTCTGGAATTACAATATTAATATCTTTTTTTATACCATTAAGTACTTCTAAATTTTCTTCTTTCTTTTTTGACAAATCTAAATCTTTACTTAAAAACATCTTATAAATTTTTTCATTTTTATCATCTAAATAAACTGTATTTTCACTACTTTCTACATCTAGTTTATTTAACTTACTAAAATCTATTTCATTAACATTAATTTTATTCAATTTATTTCACCTTCTTTGGTAATAGTTCATATAAATATGGCATATCAGGTACTGTATGATATGTATATTTTAAGTCTTCAAAAACTTCTTTTAAATCTTTTAAAAACGTTAATTGTTCACTTTTTTCATCATAAGCATACTCTCCTATACTCATAATATTTTTTTCAAATACAACTCCAAAAAGTGATAATAAAAATGAAACCTTATCCATATTAATATCTCTTTTTTGTCTATAATTCATCCAATCATAAAAACCACTTGTAACATTTGGAATAAATGTTGGCTTAAAATCTTCAATACCATAACCTTCTACATCAATAAAGTAAACTTTATTTTTATCATCTACAATAATATTATCAAAATGCATATCACCTACAACGATATTTTTACCACAATAATGTAGTTTTCGAAGTTTTTTAGATGCATCTATAATATTATCAAGTGCATAAGAAACACCTTTTCTAATTGCTAAATCATTAATAGTCTCAGAACTTTTAATAAATTTACTTGCTACACATTTTAAAGTATCACCATCATAGAAACATTTTTCTGGTGTAACTAAAAAATCAAGATTAACACTATCAAACAAAGATATTTTTCGTTTTATTTCATCAACTTGACTTTCATCGACAATTTCTAAATTAAAAATTTTATATAAATATTCATTATCTATATAAAGTTTATTTGAACATAATACACCTTCTAGTTCTTGTAATTTATTTAAATCTAAATTGTTAAACTCTAACTTTTCCAATTTTTTTCACCTACATTATCTTTTAGTATTTCTTATAATTTAAAGGATCTATAATCTCATGAAGATATGGAACATCAATATTCTTTCTTCTTGATTTAATTAGCTTAAATGAATCATATAAATTTTTTAAACATTTTATTTCATCTTCTTTTTTTTCATATTCTGAATATGAAATTTCATTAACACTTTTATTAAATAATAAATTAAAATACATAAGTAAAAAAGTTATTTTATCCATCTCTTTGGTAATTTTTTTAGGTTGTATATTTTTACTATTTAAATATTCTTTAAGTAAATATGAAACTGTATTATTATCTAAATTTTCTACTCTATATGATAAAGTATCTATATAATGTGATTTATCATTTTCATCTATACGAATATTTGCTGAATTTAAATCCGCTACTACTACTTTTTCTTCATGTATATCTTGTAATGACTTTGATGCATCTAAAAATATTTTCATTATTTGATTTATATCACGATATTTAATAAATATATCATCCAAATTTACACCAGGTACATATTTTTCAATAGTACCACAAAAATGTCTATCAAATATTGTTGTATCTGGTACAATCATTTTTCCCTTTTTATTTTTTCTTTGCAATAAATCTAACTTTACTAATTTATAAGATAATTCACACAAGTCTTCAGTTTTAAATATTTTATATATTCTCTGTTTTTCTTTATCAACATATATATTACTTTCTAAAGAATCATAATCTAATTTCATAAGTTTATTAAAATCAATATCATTATAACTAATTCTATCCATATAAACCCCTTCTTTGACCATGTATTTTACCAAAAAAGAAAAAAAGAGTCAAATTACTCTAAGATTTTATTTGAGTCCATATATGGTATTCTTTCATATAAAGTAAGTTTATCATTTATATCAACAGTTGCAAGTAAAATATCATGTACTTTTTTTCCCTTACATTTTAACTCGTGTAATAACCATTCTGTATCTTTTCCAATATTAATTAAGTTATCATCCATTATATTACCATCAATTATTACATTAGCACATAATCCTTGTTTTTCTATTTTTAATTTCATATCTTTAACCGTTATATTTTTATATTCTCCTTTAGGTAAAAAACTAATTTTACCATTTGCCTCTAATATAGCAAATTCAATTTCACTTAAATCAAAATATCCCATTTCTCTTGCTTGACTTAATAAATCATTAACATCTATCATACTTTTTTTCATATTTTTATATATTAATTTACTATTTTCCATAAGTACAGTTGGAGTTCCTACAAAAAACTTTCTTAATTTTAAACTTTTAATTGTTAAAATAGAAATAAAATAAGCAAGAATACCAAACACTATTATCGCAAGCATTGAATTAAAAAATTCAGCTTCTAAATTTATTGCCATTTCTGATGCAAAATTACCAATTGATATTCCAACAACATAATCAAATAAACTAAGTTCTGAAACTTGTTTCTTACCTAGTAATTTTGTCATAAAAAATAGTGTTGTCATTGCAGCAATACATCTAATTATGACCTTAAATATATCAGAATTAAAAAAATCCATATTAATCACCTAAAATTAGTATGGATTTATTTTTTAGTTTAATACAAAAACTCCAAAATTTAAATATGATGCGAATAAGAGCCATAATAAGTATGGTATTTGAATATATGCCGCTTTTTTACTTATTTTATAGAATGTAAGTATCATTGTAATTACAAATACTATTAACATAAGTATCCAAAGAAATGCTAAAAAATATTCTTTAAATCCAAAGAAAATTGGTGTCCAAAGTGCATTTGTAACAAGTTGTATATAATATATTAATCTTGCATTTTTTTTGAGTTTTCTTTTAGACTGCATAATAATATATATTGAAATTCCCATTAATATATAAAGTATTGTCCATGTAATAGGAAAAACAATAGATGGTGGAGAAAGTGGTGGTCTATTTAAAGAATTATATATATTTATACTTTTAAACACAAAAATACTTGGAATTGTACCTATCAAGATAGTAGTAATTATATAAAATAATAATTTTTTTATATCTAAATTTTTCATAGTAACCTCCTATTTTAATATTATATATTTTTGAAATTTTTATACAAAAAAAGTTATATTTTTCATATAACTTATTTTATCTTTAACTTAGGAAATGCTTTTACAAGTCTCTTTTTTGCATATTTAGCATTATTCATTATAAAGTCTTTTACTTTAGCAGTTATTTCTTCTGTAGAATCTTTTTTAATATTTCTTACTGTAGATTTTAAATTAAATATTATCTTAGTTGACATGCATAAATCAAATATAAATACTAAAGCAAGTACTATAGATACCACAGTTAATAAAAAATCTGGAATATGTGATAACATTCTTAAGAAAAATGGATTTACTATATACATAATAAACATACCACCAAGTCCAAATGGTATCATTGTTTCAAGACATATTCTTCCATTAATGTTAAATTTTCTTCTTGAATAATCCCACCATCTTATTTTAAATATTTTTTCCATAAAATAACTTGTGAAATATTCCAAAAATGAAAATAATAATATACTCATAATAAATAATGTAAATGGATCATTTATATATCTATTTAATAATAAAATCATAGATATACATCCTACACCATATATTGGACAATATGGACCAACTAAAAATCCTCTATTTACAAATTTTCCTTTTTCAATTAATTTACCTATTACTTCAATTGCCCATCCTGTAAATGAATACATTAAAAAGAGCAAAAATAATATTCTAATATCATAATTCATATACTACTCCTGTACAAATAACTTATCTATATTTTTCTTTGGCATTAATACATTTATTTCTTTTGATATTCCAAATTTAAATGTCTTTGTATTATGCTTCATTTCTTCACCATCTAAACACCATGAATCACTTGGAACTTTATCAAATTCAATCTTAATATTATTTGTTTCATAATATTCAATACCTGGTATATTTCTTATATCCATCCTTTTTAACATAGATATTTTTCTTATTAATTCAAATTTCGATTTTATATCACATAAAAGCACTTCGAATTTATTATCATCAAGTTTAACATCAGGATAAATATTATTTATTCCCGCAACAGATGAACTATTTGTAATAAATATAAATGAATACTTGCCTTCATATTTCTTACCATTAATTTCATATTTTATATTATAGATTTTAAGTTTACCAGCGAATTGTTTCAAAGCATATATTATATATGCACTTCTTCCATACTTTTCTTTTAACTTTCTTGGTGTATCATATGTTACATTAACAAAACTACCAATACCACCAAAATATACAAATGCTCTATTATTTATTTTACATACATCAATATTCTTTATATCACCATCTAGAAGTGACCTTAAATATTCTTCTAAATTGCCATTATATCCATACATAGTACCAACATCATTTGTAGTACCAAGTGGTAAATTTGCTATTAAAAGTTTGTTTTCTCTTTTTAAATCACCAGAAACAACTTCATTATATGTTCCATCTCCACCGGCAGATATAACAAGATCTACATTATCAGGTAGTTCTTTTATAATCTTTGATGCATGTCCTTTTTTCTTAGTATATTTTACTTCTAAATCATAATCATACTCTTTTAAGATTTTACTTACTATATCTAAAAATTGATCTTCTTTTTTCTTTCCACTTTTGGAATTATAAATCATGATGCATTTCTTCATCTATCTCTCTCCTAATAAATATATTATATAAAATTTTTATATTAAATACACATATTTTACATAAAATTATACAAAATATGACACTTTTTAAACTAAATTATTTAGAATTTTTACCAAATCTTCTATCTCTATGATTAAATGATTCAATTGCCTTATCAAATTCATTTTCATCAAAATCTGGAAATAATGTATTAGTAAAATAAAATTCACTATATGACATTTGATAAAGCATAAAATTACTTACTCTATATTCACCACTTGTTCTTATAAGTAAATCAATTGGTGGTAAATCTTGATATAAATATTCATAAAACTTTTCTTTAGTTATATCATCTTTACTTATTTTGCCATTATTAATATCGTCTATTATTCTTTTTGTACCATCTATTATTTCTTCTTGTCCACCATAATTTAAACATATATTTAATATACCTTTAGTATTATTTTCTGTTTTCTTTACAATTGAATCCATCGCATCTAATACATTTTTACTAAGTGGTTCTCTTCTTCCAGAAAATATTACTTTTATATTTTCTTTATCTATTACTTTAAACTTAGTTTTAAACATTAAAATAAATAAATTCATTAAGTAATCTACTTCTTCTTTAGTTCTTTTAAAATTATCTGTCGAAAAAGCATATACACTTAAAACTTTAACACCTTTATTTATTGCGTGAATTGCTACTTTTTCTAAAGTTTTACTACCTTCCTTATGTCCTTCACTTCTTTTAAGACCTCTATTTGTTGCCCATCTACCATTGCCATCCATTATAATCGCAACGTGATTTGGAATTTTAAGTTCATCCATTTTGTACACCTCTATAATAATTATAAATAATTTTTAAATATTTGTATACAAGATTTATAATTATTAACTATTTCTTTTACAAATATTGATTCATTCTTTTTATTTACGAATAAATATACATTGTTTTTGGTTCTAGTTAAGGCAACATAAAATAGTCTTCTTTCTTCTTCATATGGATAATTATCATTTTCATTTAATACATATTTTAATATTTCATTATTTTCTATCTTACTTGGAAAACCATTAATCTTATTTTCAAGATTTATAATTATTACATTTTCTTCTTCTAATCCTTTTGATTTATGAACTGTTAAATACCTTATTTTTATATTTTCATTTTTTAAATAAATTATATTTTGATTTTCTAATCTAAAATTACTATTTAAATACTTATAAATATCATTATTATTTCTTCCAAGAACCATTATTCCATTATTATTTTCTGAATATATATCAAGTATTAATTTTTCAAAAGAATCTTTTATGCTTTTATAATAAATTATTTTTATAGGCTTCTTAAGTTTTTTACTTGATTTTAACTTTTTTATTATTTGATGATTATTTTTCATAATAAAATTACCTGATACTTTTATTAAATCTATACAATTTCTATAAGTATTTTCTATTTTCATTATTCTAGAATTTTTATAATACTTTTTAAAATTTAAAAATATATTTAAATTACAACCTGTAAATCTATAAATAGACTGAAAATCATCTCCTACACAAAATAATTTAGCGTGAGTTTTATTTTTTATAGTTTTTATCATATTATATTTTGTTAAAGATGTATCTTGATATTCATCAATAATTATATATTTATACGGTTTAATTTTTCCTTTCTTATTTAGAACTTTAATCGCATCATTTATCATATCATTAAAATCAACTTCATTTTTACTTTTTAATTCACTCATATATTCAAAGTATATTTCCCTTACTATTTTTATAAAAATATAATCATTTCCATATTTTAATCTTTTTAATATTTCATCAAACTTTGTGTAATCATAATTATTTGATTTAAATAAATTAATAAAAGTTCCTATTAGTTTTTTTAGTTCATAAAATTCTTCCTTTTTTTCTAATATACTAAGTCCTGAAAAGTTTGAATAAAAGTACTCAATTATAATATAATCAAGTTCATCACTGGAAGCAATATTAACTATATTTTTATTATCTTTTAAAATATTTAGTGCAAGTTTATGAAATGTAAATACATCTATATCATAGTTATAATTTTTGAGTAATGCATTCTTAAGACTATTAACTGAATCATTAGTAAACGATATACACAATATATCTTCTTTTTTTATTTTTAATATTTCTATTAAGTATCTTATTTTACCAACTATAGTAAGAGTTTTACCTGAACCCGCTCCTGCGAGTAATAGTGCGCTATCAGATGAATCAATAACCGCAAGTCTTTGATTTTTATCAAGTGAATAACCATTTACATTATCAAGTAATTCTTTACTTTTAAATAAATTTTCTTTTATTATTTTTCTTTTATTTATAAAATTTCTAATATATCTCATATACTTTATATTAGCCATAAAAAAAGAAATTCCACTATTTTTTTGAAATTTCTTTAATATATATAAAATTTTATTCTTCCATAATGTCTATTAAATATTTTGCTGTTCTAATCATTTGGCTTGTATAACTCATTTCGTTATCATACCAAGCAGCTACTTTAACAAGTTTTACACCATCACTTTCAATTACTTTTGTTTGCGTTGCATCAAATAATGAACCATATCTAATTCCAATAACATCACTTGAAACTATTTCATCTTCAGTATATCCAAGTGTTACATTAGCAGCTTTTTTAAATGCTTCATTAATTTCTTCTTTAGTTACATCATCTTCTAAAACACAAGTAAGTTCCACTATAGAACCTGTTACTACTGGAACTCTTTGTGCAGTTCCATCTAATTTACCATTTAATTCTGGTATTACAAGTCCAATTGCTTTAGCTGCTCCTGTTGAATTTGGAACAATATTAGATGCTGCTGCTCTTGCTCTTCTTAAATCACCTTTTTTATGTGGTGAATCAAGTGTATTTTGATCATTTGTATAAGCATGTATTGTACTCATAAATCCAGTTCTAATTTTAAAGTTATCATTTAATACTTTAGCAACTGGTGCCAAACAGTTTGTTGTACAACTAGCTGCAGATATAATCTTTTCATCACCATCTAATTCTTCATGATTAACATTATATACAATTGTTTTTACATCTTCTCCAGCAGGTGCTGATATAATTACTTTTTTTGCACCAGCAATTATATGTTTCATTGCTTTATCTTTGCTTGTAAAGAAACCAGTACATTCAAGTACTACATCTACATCAAGTTCTTCCCATGGAAGTTTTTCAGGATCACTTTCTTTATATACTCTTATATTTTTACCATCTACAACAATATCATCTTCTGTATATGTTATTCTATCATCTAAAAATCTACCCTGTGCCGTATCATATTTAAGTAAATGTGCAAGTGTCTTTGTATCTGTTAAATCATTTATTGCGACTACTTCTATATCACTATCATCATATACTTGTCTAAATGCAAGTCTTCCAATTCTTCCAAAACCATTTATTGCTATTCTAACCATTTTATAAATCCTCCTATAATTTAAAATATCCTCCACCAATAAATTCTCTTACTATAGAATCTACTGGTATATAATCATTACTAATAGGTAAAATATTTTTAAGTAAATTTAATAATCTTACTGCTTCTTTATACATTGGATCATTTTCTTCTACTGAATAAAGAAGTGGTTCAGCGTAAGTTTTAAGTACACCAAGTTCATATATAAGTGATGTATTGAATATAACATCTGCTTCATCTTGAAAAGGAAATACATACTTTTCTTCTCCTTCTCTTACTTTACTCCAAGTAGATAATGTATCACTCGCACTATAGCCTCTTGTTCTATTATCTCTTACAATTCTTCTTAAAAGTCTATTATCTGTTGTTCTTATTCTGTTATGATTATCTAAAGAAAGTACAGTAAGTGGACATAAATAAATCTTATATTTATTTTTTCTATCTATTGAATAAGTAAGTTCTTCGTTTAAAGCATGTAATCCTTCTACTATTAATATTTCCTTTTCTCCAAGTTTTATACTTTCATCTGATAGTTCACTTTTTCCTGTTATAAAATTATATACTGGGAGAGTTACTTCTTTTCCATCTAATAAATCTTTCAAATTTTTGTTAAATAATTCAACATTTATAGAGTTTAGTGATTCGAAATCATATGAACCATCTGGTAATCTTGGAGTTTTATCTCTATCTACAAAATAATTATCTATTGATATTGCGATAGGATTTAATCCAAATCCTTTTAAAAATAACTCAAGTTTTTTACTTGTTGTTGTCTTACCTGAACTAGATGGACCAGCAAGTAATATTAATTTTAATTTTTTATTATTATAAATTGTTTCTGCTATTTTAAATAGTGAATTATTTTGTATATTTTCACTTAATAATACAATATCATCTACATTACCTTTTGTTACTTTATTATTTAGTGAACTTACATTTTCAATACCTAGTTTTTCACTCCATTCATCATATTTTTTAAACTCATTAAATAATTTATCATGATGTTTATATACAGGTATTTTGTTTAAATAATATATATTAGGATATCTAAGTACAAAACTATTTTGATCAATATATGTTAATTTAAATTCTTTTAATGCCCCTGTACTTACAGGTAAATAAGAAAAGAAATAATTATATATATCCATTAATCTATATAAATTAACATTAGTATTTACTGAATATTTTAATACATTTACTTTATCATAACTTTTTGTACTTTTATAATATTCTATAGCTTCTAATCTATTTACTAAATTCTTTTGTATTGGTAAATTTCTTTTTACAATTTCCTTCATTTCTCTTGATACTTTATCAAGATCTTCTTTTGTTATCTTTTTATAAGTTTTTATATATATTCCTTTATCAATAGAATATTTTACCTCTATTTCTGAATTAAGCATATTAAGACATGCTTTTTCTAGAACAAATATAAGACCACTTTCATAAACTCTATTCCCAGTTGGTGATGTTAAATCAAAAAAATCAACAGTAACATCATCAGTTACTTTATAATTAAGTTCATATGGCCTTCCATTTACTTCAGCCATTATTATTGTTTCTGAATAATTCTCTTGAAAATCCTTTGATATATCTTCTAAAGTTATATCTTTTGGGTACATATATGATTTACCTAAATATGTTACTTTTACCTTTTCCATTTTTATCCTTCCTATTCTCACTATAAATTTTATCATAAAATACACATTTTTGTCACTAATTTATAGGAATATTTATGGAAATTATTGATAACATATTAATGGGTGAATAAAATGAATTTAATACCAAATGTATTAGAAAAAACTAGTAGTGGAGAAAGAGTATATGATTTATACTCAAGACTTCTTCAAGATAGAATTATTCTTTTATCTGGAGAAATAGATGATAATTTATCTAATATAATAGTATCTGAACTTCTTTATTTAGATTCTATTAATCATGAAGATATAAATATCTATATTAATTCTCCAGGTGGTAGTATAACAAGTGGTATGGCAATATATGATACAATGAATTATATTAAAAGTGATGTATCAACAATATGTATAGGTATGGCAGCATCTATGGCAGCATTTCTTTTATCGAGTGGTAAAAAAGGCAAAAGATATGCACTTCCTAATAGTGAAGTAATGATTCATCAACCATTAGGAGGAGTAAATGGTCAAGCAACTGAAATAAAAATTGCTGCGGACAGAATACTAAAGCTAAAAGATAAATTAAATAAGATTTTATCAAAAAATACTGGCAAAGATTTAGAAACAATCGCACAAGATACTGAAAGAGATTATTTCATGGATTCTAATGAGGCATTTGATTATGGTATTGTTGATAAAGTTTTAGATAATGAAAAAATATCAGAATAAAGCTGATATTTTTTTAATATTATGCATAATATTTTTTTTATTTTAAATTATTAATTTCATCAATTGTTAAACCAGTTACATCTGATATATCTTCTATAGACATATTTTTCTTAAGCATATTTTTAGCAATATTTGATACACCATCAGATTTACCAGAATCATACCCAGAACTATAACCATTTTCTTTAGCATCTTCTATGGCATCTTCTAGTATACACTTATTTTCATAAGCTTTCTTTTCTTCTTCATCATATAACAAAGCATAATATTTATCTTTTGATAAATCATCTAATTTTT
>ERZ791618.46-NODE-46-length-65774-cov-4.442170_pt1 | contig 65774 bp, 65 predicted proteins | sample MGYA00510059_ERZ791618 | MGnify/ENA primary metagenome ERZ791618 (study PRJEB30046, sample SAMN00715159) | human gut metagenome | study: EMG produced TPA metagenomics assembly of the A metagenome-wide association study of gut microbiota in type 2...
CCAACTGAGCTAAGGGTCCATGACAGTATTAATCTTACCATAATTTAAATAACATTTCAATATATTTTATTAATTTTTTGACAATATTTTTTACTTTTTATCTTTTTTCATTAAATTATATTACGATAATTACAATTTATTAATACTTTTCATTTATCTTTTCTACTATTACATTTTTAAATTTATTCTTAAAATTATTAATTACACTTTCTTCTGCATATACATCTACACTTTCTATTGATACATCATTTATATCTTTTTCTAGTTCATTATATAAATAATTTGAACTTAATACATTTAAATATTCCTTCTTTAAAGTATCTATTCCAGTATTAATACTTGAGTTATCAAAAGAAAAATATTCCTTATCCTTAAAAAAATCTTTTAAATTTTCATCATACTTTACATATATTTTTGTTATGTAGCCATTATTAATAAAAGGAGTTAATTTTAATTTAATAGTTCTTATTGTTAATGGTTCTTTAGAAAATATTAATTTATAATGATTACCATTTCTTTCATTCTCCATAAAAACAGTTTTAGAATCATTATTTTTTTCTATAAAAATAAATAAAAAAAGAAATAATATAATAATTAAAATTATTTTAAATATAGTTTTCATACATATCACCTTTTTTATTTTCTGACAAAATACTACATTTTATTCAAAATTTTGATATAATTAAGTTCATGAGGTGATAAAGTATGAAGATTGCGGTTATTGGCGCAATGGATGTTGAAGTTGAAAATTTAAAAACAACATTAAATTTAAAAAAAGAAGATAATAATGATATTTATGTAGGAAATTTTTGTAATAAAGAAATAATACTTAGTAAAAGTGGTATTGGTAAAGTAAATTCTGCGGCGAATACACAATATATAATTGATAAATATATGCCAGACTATATAATTAATACCGGATGCGCTGGTAGTTTAACAGATAAATTAAAAGTTATGGATACAGTTATATCATCTTTTGTAACTTATCATGATTTTACTCCTATTAGAATTATGAAATATTCTACTCCTGATGATGGAAATATAAAAGCTGATGAAAAATTAATTAGTATTACAGAAGATATATTAAAAAAAGAAAATGTTAATTATTATGTATCTCCTATTACTAGTGGTGACTGTTTTGTTACTGATTCTAAAGTAAGAGATGAAATATATAATAGAACAAAAGCAACTATTGTTGATATGGAAAGTGCAAGTATTGGTCATATATCAAGAAAAAATAATGTTCCTTTTGTATGTATTAGAACTGTTTCTGATTTTGCTGATGGTAATGATGATTTTGAAAAAGAAGCAGGAGAAAGAAGTACAGAAATAGTAAAAAAAATTATAGAAAACCTATAATTTTTTTATTTATCAAATTTATTCATTATATAAACAAATGCATCACTATCTGATTTTACAACAAATATTACTTCATTTTTATCATAATTATCAAAGTACATTATTGGTTTATTTAAATTCTTTTTAGCGTCTACTAGTTCATCAAAGTTTGATACTTCCATCACTTGTAAATCACCTAATTCTGGCATTGAATTTACATTTACAATCATTTTATCATATTCTTTTAATACCCTTTTTAATTCTAAATTATATCCACTCATTTTTGGCATTATTTTAAATATAAATACAAAAACAAATATTACATATAATATATCCAATTTATAAACTATATCACATAAAAGTGAGAATAAAGTATACCCTTCTTTTGTTTTCTCATAGTTATTAATTGAACCATTATTATCTATTGTAGTTATAAAATCTTTTATTTCTGTTGTTTCTTTTCCAAGAGGTACAATTACTTTTAAATCATAATTATTTTTAATGTCTTCATTTATACCTTCTTTTTCGCCATTTATATTTACATTTACAGTTATTATTAAATTACCATCCACATCTACTGGATATTGATTTTTAAAATTAGTAACAACCTTATTATAATCACTAAAATTAATATTAAAATCATCATTTATACTAATAGTATCTTTTTTATCTTTATTATAACTATTTTTTCCAATTACTTTACTATCTTTATATAATATTTTATCTGATGAACTTTTTTCACTTATTATTGTTTCTGCAAGTATTTCATATGAATAATTATAATTTGCTATATCTGTTGATTTTAAACTATAATCAAGTTTAAATTTTATTTTATCTATCATATCAGATATAAAACTTCTTTTTTCACTAATACATTCATCTTTTATAATATCATTTTTATTTAAACAAACTAAATAAGATAACTCCCCTGTTTCATTATAAGATAATGATTTATTTACCTTATTTGTTTTATAATTTATAAATAACGCTATTGAAGAAATCATTAATACTAAAAATATTATTACTAAAAATACTATAAATTTTATCCAGTTTGATTTTTTCTTTTTTGTTTTCATATATTCACTTCCTATTTTACTAAAACTAGTTTAACATATTTTAATGATATAAAAAATATTTTTTACACTTTTTACATAAGTTTTACATATTTTTAATGTAAAGAAAAAATGATGCATATGCACCATTTGAATTATTTATTTTTCTTTTGTCTTATTATATCATGAGCAATATTAATACCAAAGAATACAATAAATATTATAAATACAATGATAAAGTTATGAGTTAATAATTTAGATTCAATTGTTACTAAACTTTCTCTTAATAAATCTATTGTATATGTCATTGGAAGAATTGGATGTAGCCATCTAAATCCTTTTGTTACTGTTTCTATTGGGAATGTTCCTCCTGCTGCGGCTAATTGAAGTACAAGTAAGATAAGAGCAATAAATTTACCAATATCTTTAAAGTTTACTATTAATAATTCAATTATAGCAACAAATGTATTAGCAATTAATACTATTGAAACATAATATAATAAAACGTTAGTTATTTCAAAGTCTAATAATATTTGTAATAATATTCCAAGTATTATACCTGCGAGCGTTGCAAGTCCATGATAACATAATGTTCTTTGTAAAAGATTTGGATTATTAATTGATAACCTTTTAAATCTTTCTTCTTTATCAAAGTATAATACTATATAAAGCATTAAACATCCAACCCATAATGCGATTGATATAAAGAATGGTGAGAATGCAGTACCATAACTTGATACTTCATTAACAGCTTCTGTATCAACTTTAACAGGTTCATTACTATATTCTTTTAATCCATTTACTTTTGCTACTTCTTTTTTAGTAGTTTCAATATTTTCATTTAATTCATTTTTAGCAGATGATACACTATTATTTAAAGTAGTTATTCCGCTATTTAAGGTATTTGCTCCATCATTTAAAGTATTAATACCATTCATTATTTGTTCAGAACTACTATATAATGTGTTTGCTCCATCAAGAAGACTATTTGCACCATTTTGTAGTTTAGTTATTTTTTCATTTACTGTACCAAGTGATGATACACTACTATTTAAAGTAGTTATTCCAGCATTTATTTCTTGATTGCTTGAATTTAATTTATTACCACTAATAGTTAAATAATTTATAGCATTTGTTCCACCATAATTTGGATTATTAGCAAGCATTCCTTTTGCAATTAAGCATGCATTCTTATCATATTCTGTTATTGTACTATCTCCTGCTTCTATTCTTGCACATGTTGTACTTACAACTATACTTGCTAAATTATTAGTGTTTGCAAGTGCAGAATTTACACCTGTCACATAACTATTTAAACCAGGTGTAAATGCATCACTACCATTTTTTAAATTTGTAACACCAGTTTGCATAGTAGATAGTCCACTTGTTAACTGATTAAATTCTTTTGCTCCACTAGCAAGTGTATTTGTACCACTTTGTAAACTTTTTACGCCTTCATTAAATTTAGTATAGTTTTGTTTTAAACTTTCTGTACCACTTGTAAGTGTATTTGATCCTTCTTTTAACTTTTCAGTTCCATCATTTAATTTATCAAATCCATCACTTATATTTTCAAGTTTATCAGGTACTTCTTTAACTGTATCAGATAAAGTACCTACTATTTCTGAATTTACTTTATTATCTAGATTTTTTTCAACTACATTAACTACATTGTTAATTATTTGGCTTGCTAGATAATTTGATTTTTGGTTAGGTGAATATGTGATAGTTGCATGTTTCTTATTTGTTGTACTAGCACTTTCCATACTTTCTGTAAAATCTTCTGGAATATTTATAACAGCATAATAATCTTTATTATAAAGACCATCTTCTGCCTTTGTACTATCAACTACTGATAATTTTAATTTTTTACTATTCTTTATTTCTTTTACTAATTCTTCACCCTTAGAACCTTTATCTTCATTTACTATTGCGACAGGTAAATTATCTATATTACCTTCACCATATGGATTCCAATATGCTTTTAAATAGAAAAAGCTATACATAAATGGAATTATTAATACGGCCGCAATTATGACATAATTAAAAAACTTATGATTTTTATTTTTCATATTTAAAACCTCCCTAATTTAATAAACCATCTTTTAATATGTTTGTAACTTCTTTGGTTACTTTCTCTTCATCAATTTCTCTATCATATTCAAATAATATTGATGAATATACTTTATAAATAATAAATGCAGTTAAATGTGCATCACATTTCTTTATTGTTTTATTTTGAATTTCTTGTTTTATTTTTTCTTCTATATAGCTAACAATTTCACCATCATAAAACTTTAAAAAAGAAATACATTCTGCAGTATTATTTTTAGATATCTCTTTAATAATAGTCTTTATTAAATCGCTATTCTTTCTAAAAAGTAATGATTCATAAAGTATTTTAGATACTCTATCTATAAATGAAGTGCTGCTATTTACATCATTTTCTATTTTTTCTTTCATACTTTGAAGTTCTTCACTTGCAAAATATTTAAACATTGCTTCTTTATCACTGAAGTAAGAATAAATAGTTTTTTTAGTAACATTTGCTTCTTTTGCTATTTCATCCATAGATACTTTTTTATATCCATACTTAGTAAAAAGATCTCTTGCTGCGTTTATTACTTCCTCTTTTTTATTCATTTTATCACTTCCTATACCAATATACCAATTCAGTATACCAGTATAGTATATGACTGTATTAAAAAAATGTCAACTTTTTTTGACAAAAAATAAAAAAAATAGACTTATTTAGTCTATTAACTTAGTTTTAATTTATATGGTTCTTCTTTTATTTTAATGGTTTCTTTTATTTTTATTTTCATATTACCATCTGTTTCATTATCTTTAACAAATGTACTTTCATATAAAGTATTATCATTTAAATTTGTAACTACATAAATACCATTACTTTTATATTCAATCTTATAAAATTCAGCAACAAAATTATCTAAATCATAATTTATCTTATACATTATATATGGTACATTATTTTTATTTGATTCTTCTAATTTTTGATATTCTTCTTTTGTTAATACCAAACAATCTTCTAATGGGTCATTTTTAAAATATGTTGATTTAACATTTATCATTTTAACACTTGATAAAAGTTTATCAATAATTATTACATTGTATCCTAATGCATCACAAATATCTTTAGAAACCCATTTTATTTCTTCATGACTTTTTAAATTATTTTTAAGCATATTATATATGCATAATTCACTATATCTTCTAATAATTAAATCTGAATTTTCCTTTAATATATTTTCGTGATGATAAGACAATCTATCGAAATCCTTTTTTATTCCCTCATCATCTTTATATGGTTTTTCGCAATTACATAATTTATTTTTAATAAAATTTTCATTTTTTAAATATATACCATTATCTTCTAAATATTTTTTAATTTTTTCTATATCTTTTAAACTAATTGCTTCATAATATGGTATCACTTTATATGCATTAAAATCATAAAAACCATTATATAACAATTTTGATAATATACACTGTATTTTAAAATATCTTTCATAATCTTTTAATGTTGTTCTAAATGGTAATCTTTCTAACATTTTTATTTTCTTTATTTCATTAGGAATGTCTTCATTAAATGCATTATATACATCAATTATTCTTCTTTTTTGTTTTTCTTTATATTTATTTACTTCATCTTTTAATTGTTTTTCTACTTCTATGTTGACAAAATTTCTAAAAAACATCCTTACTCCATCATCGTTATATTCTTTTTCTTGAAGTAAGTTTATTACATCATTTTGACATTCTTTTTTTGCTATATTATCCACGTTTTACCTCATCTATTTTATTTTTTCAAGTACTTTTACTTTTCCTTTTACCAAATATTCATTTGTATAATCTGGTACATGTTTAAAGTTTGGATGCCAATAATTATATGCACTTTCATAAACATCTTTATAACTTAACTCTTCATCTGGTATTAATTGTTCATTTGTTTTAAATATTTCACCACTTGCTTCTACTCTATATAATTTATAGTTATTTGTTTGCAAAGCATTTATACAATAATCTATTCCTTTTTCATCTGTTAAATAAATTGTATGTAATCTACTAGGTAGTGTACTAGCATTATCTTTTCTATAATTTTCTAATGCTGTTTCTCTTTTAAACATATTTCCATAATAAGAAGCATGATATGATAATTTTAAAATTTCTTCAAGTTCCTGTTTTGAAAAAACTCTACCACTATTTAATTTAAATAAAACACTTGCTAAATATTCATGTATATTAATATCGATTATATTGCCTTCTACATCTGAAGCTTTCATTTTAGTTGTAAACTCATTATATCTTTTAAGCATTCCATTCTTAAATTTATCATCCACTTTTATCTCTTTGTTTTCTTTCCAGAACTTACCTGCACTATCCTTACCCTCGATTTTATGTATATGATATAATACTTGTTTTTCCATATTATAGTTTCTTTCTAGGTACATAATTAGGGAATGCTACTAAAGGCAAATCAGAGATACCTAAATATATTCCTTTTTTTTCTGGATCAATTCTACTTTGTCCAAAGAGCATATTACCCCTGATGCCAGTAATTAAATTTTCTACAGTATAATATTCATCATGGTCATGTGTTACTTTAAATAATTTTCTTTCACCATTCACATATTCAACTTTATACATTTCATATTCTATACCATTTCTAATTGATTCTTGTAGTTTATTATATTCATTTAGAGATAAAGTTAATTCGCCTCCATTATTATAGGATGTCTTAACTTCAATTAACCTAACTTCACCTGTTATTACATTACTAATTATAATATCATAGCCAAATAAATCTCCAACATCTTTGGAAACCCACTTTATTTCTTCTTCTAGTTTTAAATTTTCTTTTAACATATTATATATTTCAAGTTCTCCATATCTTCCTAATGCACTATTTCTTTTATCTTCAATAAGATTATCAATTTTTTCAAAATCACTTTTTATACCATCTGGATCTTTATATGGATTACCATAATTGCAAAATATATCCCCAATTGATTTTTTATTATTTAGATTTATTCCATTATATTCAAAATAACCTCTAACATATTGAATATTTCTTTCAGGAACAGCATTATAATATTTTATATTATCATATATGCATGAAGAATGTGTTGTATAAAGTACGCGCTCTAAATAATCTTGTATTAAATTATACCTTACCATATCTTTTGTCTTAGTCCTAAATGGTAATTTTTCACACATTAGAACTTTTTTTAGTTCTGGTGGTAATTTTAAAGAATTAAATACTGCATAAGTTTCTTGTATTTTACTTTGTTGCATTCTGATATATCTATCTGTATCATAGAATAATTCTGAAGACATAGGTATACTAGCATTATCCTTTAAAAATTGATCTACCTTTTCTTTATCATAATCCTCATTATTTAATAGATTTCTTATTTGACTTTGTCCTTCAAAATTAGATATCTTTCCCATAAAAATCCCCCTTATAAAAGCGTATTTATAATAACATTAATTAATAAAATAATCAAGGCATATGTTATAATTATTATAGAGGTACAAATATGTATAACAAGAATCTTTTTAATATTGATAAAGAAATATCTAAATGTAATTTATGTGCTGATATGGTAGAACATTTTCCAAAATGTTATCCTAAGAATAGAAAATATTTAAAACATTGTAGTAAAAACTGTAAACAGTATTTGATTAAGCAATTAAGTATAATAAAATCAAGAATTATATTATCACTTGGTGACGCTGCTTCCAAAACTATACTTGATATTAAGTACAAAAAATTTAGTGATATTGTAGGCAAAGAATTTTTAGTTAATGGTATTAAAGTTATATCAATATATCACCCTTCACCTATATCACCACTTAGCTATAAAGGTAATATTACAATATTTGAAAAATTAAAAAAAGACTTATATTATTAAAATATAAGTTTTTTTAGTAAAATTAATTTTTCCTTTTATATAATACATGAGTATATTTAATACCGTTTTCTTCATTTTTATCTAATATTATTTTACTATAATTAGATTTATCAAATTCTGGAAAATAAGTATCCGCTTCTTTGTCACTTGCATCAATTTCTGTCAAATATAATTTTGATGCATAATCTATAAATTCTTTATATATACTAGCTCCACCAATTATAAAAACTTCTTCTTTTTTATTTTTATAATCTATAAGGAATTCTCTTATACTTTTGTATATTAAAACTTTATCAATATTTTGATGTGTAATTACAATATTATTTCTTTGTGGTAATGGTTTACCAATTGAATGAAAAGTATTTGCGCCCATTACAACAGTTTTACCAATAGTTTTTTCTTTAAAGAACTTTAAATCATTTGGTATATACCATATAAGTTCATTATTTTTACCAAGTTCATTATTTTTTCCAATTGCCGCTATCATAGATAAATCCATATATAAAACTCCTTCACTTTCATAAAAATACTATCATTAAATAATCAAATAATCAAGAAAAAAAGACTTATATAAGCCTTAAATTCTATATTCATAAATTTTATTCTTTATAAAATAAATATTTTTCTGGTAAAGAATAAAAATCTTCTTCATCTTTACTAAAATAATGATCTTCATTTAAAATAACTTTAATATCTACTCTATTTGACTTAATGTCCTTAATATTTTCAAGTAAATTAATAGAATAATCAAGTGATCCATACACAATTGTTACTTTTTCATTATTAAAATTATTAAGATTATTTTTTATTAAATTTATATCATAAATTAAAGGCATATTTACAAGCAACATTCTTTTTATTTTAGGATAATTTATACCAAAATATGCACCTATTAACGCACCATTTGAAAAACCTAAATAATATACTTTATAATCTTCAAATTTTGATGTATATTTTTCTATTACGGTAAATGCATTATCAAGAGGATTATTTCCATCAAATGGATTTGATGAACATATAACTGTACATTTATACTTTTTATTTAATCTTTTAGCCATTTTAATATATTTATTATTGTAACCATATATTGAACCATTTTGTCCGGATTTTATAAAAACAATTGTATTATTTCCTTCAATTATTCCATATTCAATTACCGCAATATCTTCTAAATTAGATTTAACTATTTTATCAAATTTTAATTCGTTCATAGTAAATTTTCTCTATTCTTCTATTAATTTTAACATTTTAATGCCATTACTTTTTCTACTTATTTTATCATACAAAGAATTTTCTATTTTTGATGTTTCTATTGTTTCATATTCAACATCCATATGTTTAATGCTACTTAAGCAAAGTGATGCATCATTTACTATTTTGTATAAAAATACTAATTCTTTATCATTTAGCAAATCATTTTTATCAGTTATATTAGATAGATTAAACTCTTCTTTAAAGCAAACCTCTTTATAATTTTGTTCTTTATTATTTTTGACAGAATTTAAAATTTTTTCTATTTCTTCTTTCTCATAATCATAAACGTATTGCATAATTACTTTAAACGCTTCTAATTCTGATATATTATATTTATTAAAAAAACCTCCAAGTTCTTCTTTGCTCATATCAAATGTTTCCATTATTCTGATTTTACCTTCATTAAAACTCCATCTACAGTTTTATAAACTCTTTTAGAATTTTTATTAATTTTATTAATTATTTCACTTTCTAAGTCTACACCTAATATTTCTGATAATCCCATTGTAAATATAACAACATCTGCAAGTTCTTCACCAACATCATCTTTTTTCTTAAGCCAAGCATCATATGCTTCTGCAAGTTCTGCATATGTTAAACAAAATTCTTTGTTTACATCTGTTGTATTAAATCCTTTATCAACTTTATTTTGATAAACATCTTTTTGTAATTTTCTAAAATCCATCATTTTTATGCACTCCTTTATTTATTATTTTCTTTAGCTTCTTCTATATATTTTTTTATTAAAAATTTAGTTAAGATAACATCTGCATCTGCTAAATCATAATCTAATAGTTCTTCAATTGCTACCCATTTATAATCTGAATGAATATTTAATTTAAAATCACCACTTATATAATCGCATTCATATAATTTTAAATCTACTATATGACCTGGATATTCACATATACTATGTGTAATATAATCATTTATTTTTGTATTAATTCCAAGTACTTCAGTAAATGCTCTATCAAGAGTTTTCTTTTCATCTTCAAGCCCTACTCTTCTTCCACCTGGAAATTCCCATTTACCATATAAATGATCTTCTTTTTTTCTTTGTGCAATTAAGCATTTTCCATCTTTCATAATTAATCCACATACAACATCTAATATTTTTTTCTTAGGTGATACATTAGTTATTTCAAATGGAATACCATTTTTTTTAACAACTTGTTTTAAAAATAAATTTATTGCAGAACTCATTGATAAACCAAGTTCAGTTAATACATCTGTTGCTTCTTTTTTTACATTACTATCTACTTGTATGTTAATAGCACTTGTTTTATTTTCCATTTTTTTACCTCACAATACATTATTTCTTTTTTATTAAATTTAATTTTATAACATTTTTTGTTGCTATTGAATTTAAAGAATCAGTTATTTTGTATAATTCAAGCAATTCATGTTCAACATCAATATTTGGTTTAGATAATTTAATATCTTCAAAATATTTTTTAGCATCATTTGCAAATTGTAATTAATATTTTGCCTCTCTCTTAGTTAAAAAATCTGATTTTTTATTAATCATAGACATTGAAGGTGTATAGTGACGCATTAAAAATCCATAATCTTCAATAACTTCATCATCAGCATCATCAAATACCTTTCTAATTGCAGTTTGTGCTTCTACTGTATCAACATTCTTTGCATAATTTAAAACTGTATTCATTGCAGTTAACTCAACTAAATCATACTTACTAAATAAATCCAATAATTCTTCCTTTGTCATTTTTTCACTTACATTTTCCATAAATTTCTCAACCTCCTGAATTAAATATATCACTAGAAAAATTCATTGTCAATATATTTCTACAATTTTACTACAATATTACTACATTGTACAAAAATCTCATTTTGTTGAGACTTTGTTTTAATTTATATTTTTGTCTTCATCGTAGTAATAATCATCATGTTCCATATCATCATCCTCTCCAAAATTATTTGGATCATAATTACCACTTTTAACTAAATCTTTTTGTCAATCTTCTAAATCAGAATTATTTATTTCTTTATTTGTATATTTAGAATAATTAGGTACTTACTTTTTATCACCTAAGGAAAATAATGATTTTAATCCTGTCAAAAATATTGCGCCAAAGATGTTATTATTTGATTTATTAGAATTATCATTAACCCTATTACTATTTTCTGCTTTATTTTTATTCATTAAATATTTTAATCTTCCTTTGTTATATTCTCCATAAGCATTATTTAATATATTCTTTTTTTCAATAACAGAATTAATTCTATTAACTAATTCATCATCTTTTATAAAATATTTATAAAGATTATTATAATTAGGAATATTTTTTATGTGGCCTAGTCTTGATATTTGTTCTCCTCTAAAAATAATTTTGGTTTCAAAATATTTATCATAAATTGACATATTAAATAATTTTAACTTCTTTAGCATATTCTTTTACTCATAACTTTTTTTATTTTATAGTTCATTAATATCACCTTATAATCACATACAACAAAAAAATATATTCTTCTGTTTGAATATATTTTTATCAAAAGAGAAAATTTTATAGATTTGATAATTTACATTTTATAAAATCATCCAAGCATTTAGAATCTTCAGTAACCCATTTATATTCTGAATGTTCATTACTTAATTTAATTTCTAAGTTTGATCTATCAACATTAATTATAAAATCAATTTCTAAATTATATATTAATTTCCCATTTTTACTTTTTATTTCATCATAATAGTGCGTAATTCTTGGATTAAACTCATCTGTAAATCCAATTTCTTCAAGAAGTTCTCTTTTAAGCCCTTCCTTTATTGTTTCACCATCTTCTAAATGACCACCAGGGAATTCCCAAGCTCCAGGATATAAATTATCATTTTCATTTCTTTTAACAATTAAAAATAAATCTTTATCCCTTAATATACCAGTTAGAACAATTTGTGTCTTCATCAACATTATCCTCCATTGCATTTATTTTATCATACTTTTGATAAGATTACTATAAATGAAATAGCCAATTATTTATCACTTTTTTTAGGGAACGAAAAATTACTAAAAATTTGTAATAATATGCAATAAAATTGTAATAATAGGATAATTTTTTCTAAAAAGTAGATTTTAAAGTGGGAATAATCTCTAATTTGTATCTAAATTGTACCTAAAAAAAGACATCAATTTTTTTGATATCTTTAATTTTTTCTTAACTTTTTTATACATTTGCTTTTTATCAGCAATATTTGTATTAATACATTCAGTATATAATTCACTAAATATTTCTTCTATATCTCTATACATATTATCCACCTGAATCTAATTAACATTATACCTCAATTAAAATATTTGGTTTATTATTTCTTGTATTTGTTTTTTATTGAATCCAGATCGTTCAAGAATCATGGCATAATTAATTTTTCTTACTATTATGTATGAAGCCACTTCCAATGTTTTAAATCTTTCAAGTTTTGAGCCATGAGATAAATTATTTCGTTTATCTGCAAAAGCCTTAGCCAACGATACATTATCAAAATTTATATCTGGATATTCTTTTTCATAATATTTTCTTTCTGGTTCAACAATATACGAATATAACTGGAATATATATGCAATCTGTTCTTCTAATCTGCCTTCAAAATCTCCTATATATTTAGCAAAGTCATTATAATACTTTCTGGTTTGAGAATTATTCTCTTTATTTTTTCCCTGTTCAGATAGAAATCTAATTGTGCATATTTTTGCTGTGTTATAATTTTTATTTTTATTACTTTTAAAATTAGGATATAACAAATCGAATTCCGATTCAAATGCAGATGAGATGCAAATATATTTATTATTATCAATAATATTAACTTTTAATGAATTATCTGGAAAAGATAAAAGCATATGATCATCTTCATCTAGACTTTTAATTAAAGTTGGAATATTATCGACATAATCGCCTAAAGTCATATGTTTTCCAACCTTAGGTAAGTCATATTTTCCTTCATCCGAAGATATATGTAATTCAAAATTAATTGCAGTATCTCGTGGTTCTTTATCAAATATAACTGGTTCAACTTGTGTTAATATAATGCTGTCAAATTTGACATGCTGTCTATAACATACAAATGAGAATAGCTTTTCTACTTTTCTATATAATTCAATTATAGTTTTAATATTCATATTTTTATCGGATTTGATATTTAATGATGTTTGCATAGTTAAAAGTGATTTGACGTCTTTTTGAGCACTTATCATTGTCCATCCAGGAACGAGACTAAAATCTAGATCTTTATATTTAAATTTTTTTATTTTGTCTTTACCATAATCTATATTTACTTGTAACTTATTATTTTTATAATCCCATTTATCTGAAACAGTACACTTCGAAGTCATAAACCTATCTATACATTCACCTTTAAAGGATATGCTTTTAATTGATGTTGGTTTTGGAATAGAAGATAATGCATTTGCTTTACCAATAATATATGCAGGAACCCAAGCTCGAAAGCAACCTCTTCCAATACTTGAAAACTTAACTTCAATGAATTCAATATAATTCCTATTATTGGTTTCTCCACTAATATTCATTCTTTCTTTAGATAATGAAAAATCATCAAAATCATCTTCAGGAATGAAGCTTGGAAGCATTCCCATTTTAGGTGGTTGTATAGTTAATATCTTGTTATCAGCATCAAATGTAAAATAAAATTTTCTTTTCTTTTTTAAAACTCCACAAATTATATTATTCACCTAATACACCTTCTTTATACATATTTTACTGTAAAAGCCTGATATTAATAATCAGGCTCATATTAAAATCTATTATTGGATATACTAAAGAATTTATCAAAGAATTCTAATAATTTATCTATAACCTTATTTTTCTTTTCTTGTCTATCATTATTAGGAGTAAACATACTCATTGGAGGAAGTATTGTTGATACTTCTATACCATTAGTTTCAACTCTTCCCTGTTCAAATGATCTTTGGATAAAGTTATATGTTTCTTCTTTATTAAGATTTTCTTCAGTAATTATCTTATCTAGCTCTTCTTTCTTTTTGCTATTCATAAATGATTCAAAATCTGCATATACATTTGAGTCTTGATCTAATGATTCAATGAATGCCATGATTAAATCTTTCTTATTTCTTAAATCTGGGCTAGCCATGATTGTCTTTTGAATAGTTACAAGAATTTCCTTATCTTCCATATTACTATCATGATATTTCTTAACTAAACCTAAGATATAATCAATATTAACTTCTATAGATTTAATTAATTCCATTTCGAATACTACATCTTCGGTAACGTCAGTTTTTTCTTGTTTAGCTTTATTTCTAAACTCATTATATAGTTCAATATATATACTATGATAATCTTGCTTATCTCTTTCATTAATTAGTTCTTCATCTTTAAATTCATCAAATGATGATAAGATGTTTGTAACTTTTAATATTGCACCATATAGCTTAATAAATTCTTTTTGTTCTGCTTCGCTTTGCATTAGTTCTCCTGGTGCAAATTTAGAAGTTAACTTTTCAACTAATAATTTGTATCCCTCAAATGTTTTACCATTATCATCTTCATATCCATAGTAGTAATCATTATATGGTTTTAATAAAACTATTCCGTGAGCTTTCTCATCACCAAATTTGGCTAACGCTTCATTTAGCCTATCTTCTAAATTTCTAAATGAGACAATATTTCCATATGTCTTAACACTATTAAGGATTCTATTAGTTCTTGAGAATGCTTGAATTAAACCATGCCATTTTAAATTCTTATCAACCCATAATGTATTTAACGTTTTAGCATCAAATCCTGTTAGAAACATGTTAGCAACGATTAATATGTCTATTTCTCTATTTTTCATTCTTAGAGATACATCTTTATAATAATTTTGGAATCTTTCCGATGAAGTATCATAACTTGTTCCAAACATATTATTGTAATCTTTAATAGCACCCTCTAAGAAAGTTCTATCATCTGTACTTAACGCTTCAGTTGATTCAGAGTTTTCATCTATAACTCCATCTTCTCCATTAACACCATAAGAATATATTATAGCTACTTTAAGATTACTCTTTTTAATATCCAACTGTTTTTTAAATTCAGCATAGTATTCTTTAGCCATTTTAATGCTTGATACAGCGAATATTGAGTTGAAACCATTAATACTCTTCTTAGATTTAATTTCTTCTGCATCTTGCTTTTTAGCCACTGCAGAAACATTATCTAAAGTAGAGTAAACATAACTTTCTGATGTCTTAGTTTTCGTGCTAAAATGCTCTATTATATAATCTGTAATCATAGAAATTCTAATTTGATTATCAAATAGTTTTTCTTCATCAATATTATATACTTTTTCATCTTGAACGCCATCACGAATATCAATTCTTCCAACATATTCATATCTAAATGGTAAGACGTTCTTATCAGCAATAGCATTTACTATTGTGTAAGTATGTAATCTTTCTCCAAAGATTTGTTCTGTTGTTTCAGAGATACCTTTTATAGTTCTAGCATTCTCTGGGAATATTGGAGTTCCTGTAAATCCAAATAAGTAGTATTTATTAAATTTCTTAATAATTGCTTTATGCATATCTCCAAATTGTGATCTATGACATTCATCAAATATAAATACTACATGCTTATTAAATACATCACTGTTTTCGTTTTTCTTGATAAATTGTGATAATTTTTGAATTGTAGTAATAATAATCTTAGTACTTGGATCATTTAATTGTCCTTCTAGTATTTTTGTTGAGGTATTAGAATTAGCCGCTCCCTCTTTAAATCTATCGTATTCTTTCATTGTTTGATAATCTAAGTCTTTTCTATCTACAACAAATAATACTTTATCAATAAAATCTAATTTACTAGCAAGTTGTGAAGTTTTGAATGATGTTAATGTTTTTCCAGAACCTGTTGTATGCCAAATATAACCACCTGATTTTAAAGTTCCATAAAACTTATTATTATATGCAATATTAATTCTATTTAAAATCTTTTCAGTAGCAACTATTTGATAAGGACGCATTACTAATAAATCTTCTTCAGAAGTAAATACACAATATTTAATTAATATATTTAATAAAGTATGTTTAGTAAAGAAAGTTTTAGCAAAATCTATTAAATCAGTAATACCGTTATTCTTTTGATCTGCCCAATATGAAGTAAATTCAAATGAGTTTGACTTCTTTTTCTTTTGATTATTTATATGAAACTCTCTTGTTGTATTTGAATAATACTTAGTTAATGTTCCATTTGATATAACAAATATTTGAACAAAATTATATAACCCTGAACCTGCCCAAAAAGAATCTCTTTGATATCTTTCTATTTGATTGAAAGCTTCTCTTAAATCTACTCCTCTTTTCTTTAATTCAACATGAACTAAAGGTAAACCATTAACTAAAATAGTTACATCATATCTATTATCAAAGTTGCCATCATTATTAACATACTGATTTAATACTTGAAGACTATTATTATGAATATTATTTTTATCTATTAAATAAATATTTTTCTTTTCACCTGAATCAAGAGTTATTTCTTGCTTATAATCTTCTTGAATTAATCTTGTCTTTTCAATTATATAATCATTCTTATTAGCTATTACTTTAGTAAAGAAATCATCCCATTCTCCATCAGTAAAATGATAATTATTAAGTTTTTCAAGTTGTTTTCTTAAATTAAGAATTAATTCATCTTCAGAATTAATATTTAATCTTTCATATCCCTGTTCTACTAAAGTTTTAATTAATTCTTTTTCAAGAGCATCTTCACTTTGAAAAGACGTTTCTATTTTATTTAATCCTTTATATTCAGCTAATACAGTAGAATTATCATTTTCACTTATTAAACCTATACTACTCACTAACACTCAACTCCTCAAAACTTAATAATTTATTTCTATAATATTCATATTGTTTTCTTCTTAATTCTATTTCAGCTGGAAGTCCAATAGATATGTCATTTATGAGTTTGTCAAACTTATCTAATATACTAATGATACATTCTTGTTCCTCGATAGAAGGAATATCAATTTCTAATTTTTTGATGGCGTTTGAATTAAATTGTGGTTGTCCTGCTTTTGAAACTAAATTATTTGCCTGATTCCAATATAAAGCTGATTTACTAAAATGCCAATAATATCTATTTAAAATTATATTATTATCTAACTCGATTTTAATAAGGAATGATGCATATATGCCAGGATCATCGCTATCAAAATATAAAGTTTTACCATAAGAAGCTCCTGTCCTAGCCACAACTAAATCTCCTTTATTTAAAACATATTTTGAATTATCATCAGTTATATTTAAATATTTGCAATCATTATCTAATAAGTATCCGTCTTCAGATATATCAGTAATTCTAATATATCTTGCTGTACCAGATTCTAATGCTTTATCAGTTAAACCATATGTGAACTTTGCAATATCATCTAATTTGTATCTTTTTGTTCCCTTTAATAATTTTCCACGCCAAAATTCGTATTGACTTTTTCTCACTTCTAGCTCCGCTTCTAGCTCTGCTTCTAACTCTCCAAATTTATCAAGAATTCTAACTATTTCTTTTTGAATTTCTATTGGAGGAATAGGAATATTCAATTTCATATAATCTTTATTTGAAATATAGAATCTTGTTACACCTCTAACTGCTTTACAAAGATTGCATCTAAATGGTTTTGAATTAAGATAATAGCTAATAAATGTTGTGTTAATTATATTTTTATATTCATCTTTTAATCTTAATCCAAATAGGTGATCATCCATAAATACTCCGTCTTGAATTTTATCTTCTATAACAGACGCAATTGCACATTCATCTGGAACTTCAGATGCACTCGTTAATAATAAGTCCCCTTGAACTAATATTATTTGATTAATATTTTTAACTGTTGCATATGGTAAATTTGTAATATCAATTTTATTGTTCTTATATGCATTCATATAATCAATAAATTGACAGTTTCCTTCTTCTGCCCATTTATTAGTTACTCCTGTCATACCTGAAAAAATATCAAAAACTTCTTTTAAAGATTTAAATTCAACCCCATTGGGACACATTTCTTTTATTAAATCGTTAATCCTACTCATGATAATCAACCTCAAGTCCTTTAATTATCTCTTCTAATTCTTTTCTAATTTGTTGTTGTCTAGGTACAATTTCAGCAAGATTTCTATTTATTTCTTCTATATCAATTTTTTTATCTTCAATATTTGCTCTTAAGTAAGAATTAACTGATATATTATAATCATTATCTTTAATTTCTTCATAAGTTGCTAAATAAGATTTATTTTCAACTGATTTTCTATCTTTTAATAAACTAATTATATTATTAATATTTTTATCTGATAATTTATTTTTATTAGTATTTCTAATAAATTCATTAGATGCATCTACAAATAATATATTATTATCTAATTTATTTTTCTTTAATACTAAAATACAAGTTGCAATTGATGTACCAAAGAATAAATCAGAAGGTAATTGAATAACAGTATCAACAAAGTTGTTATCAATCATGTACTTTCTAATTTTTTGTTCTGCTCCTCCTCTGTAAAGTACACCAGGAAACTCAACTATAGCAGCAGTACCTTTTGGAGATAACCACGATAACATATGCATAGTAAATGCTAAATCTGCTTTTGATTCTGGTGCTAATACACCTGCTGGAGCAAATCTTTCATCATTTATTAATAGTGGATTAGACTTGCCTGCCCATTTTATTGAATAAGGAGGATTAGATACTATTGCATCAAATGGTTCATCATTCCAATGTGCTGGATGTATTAATGTATCTCCTCTTTCAATACTAAAATTATTATAATTGATATTATGTAAGAACATATTTATTCTAGCTAAGTTATATGTTGTAAGATTTATTTCTTGACCGAAAAAACCTTCTCTTACATTTTCTTTTCCAAGTATCTTAGCAAATTTAAGTAATAATCCACCTGAACCACATGCTGGATCATATACTTTGTTAACAGATGTTTTATCCATTATTACTATTTTAGCTAATAATTCTCCAACTTCCTGTGGAGTAAAGAATTCACCACCTGATTTGCCTGCTGATGATGCATACATGGTCATTAAAAATTCATAAGCATCACCAAATAAGTCTATCTTATTTTCTTCATAATCTCCGAAATTCAATTTTCCTATTGCATTTAATAATTTAACAAGTTTTTCATTTCTTTCATCAACTGTATTACCCAATTTATTATCTATTGTAAAATCATCAAATAAACCTTTTACATCATTCTCTGATGCTGTTCCTCTAGCTGATGATTCAATATTATTAAATATATTAGAAATTACTACATTTAAATTTTCATTTTTTTCAGCATTTTTTCTAACGTTACAAAATAATTCACTAGGTAAAATAAATAATCCCTTTTCTTCAAGTATTTGTGTTTTTCCAAGTAACGCTTCTTCATCAGATATATTTCTATATTTAAAATCTTCAATACCTGCTTTTCTTTGATTTTCATTAACATAATTTTCTATATTTTCTGAAATAAATCTATAAAATAATAGACCTAATACATATTGTTTAAAATCCCATCCATCTACTGAACCTCTTAATTCATTTGCTATCTTCCAAATAGTTTTATGAAGTTCTTCTCTTTCTCTATCTTTATTTTTCATATTACTTACCACCATTTCTTTTCATTAACTCATATAGCATTAATTTGAAATTATTTTTTCTAATACGTCATATTTATCTATAAACTTTCTTTATTAAAAGGTTTTACCTCTTTAGAATTTAGATTAAATTTCATTACTCCTAATATAAATTGATTTTTTATCATAACAACAAGTATTAAAATCATATTTTAACTCTCAGGCATTATCTTTTTTCATATAAAATTATAACATAATATTAGACAATTTTTGATATTTTGCGACTAATTCATGACAAAATTTTAGAATTATAGTAATAATTTTGACATTTTTTTAATTTTAAGTAATTAATTATTAAGAATTAACTTTTATTCTAATACCTCTTTAAAAAAAAATCACACAATTTAAATTTGTGTGAATGTAGATAGAAAATATATTTTTAGCTATTTCTACTGATAAATTTAAAAATCAAATATGATATTTATAAATTTCTTAAATTCATTTTAAACTTTGGTATTAAATGTTATAACTTAAATTTTCAAGCTATATATAATAAAATGATAAAGTTTCAAAATTCTAATAAGAATAGTAAAGAAATGGGATATTATACTTACGGCGGATTTAAAAAGTATATTATCTAAGACGGAAATATGTGTTTAAAATATTATATTACTGTAGATTACGTAAAGACGAATTAAAAGTTCTTACTTGGTAAACAACCTTAAAATGCTCTATAATCAGGATAAAAAGGACTATTATGGATTCAACGATGATTTCTTTGTAGTATCCGATGCTAAACCTATAGCTGATTCTAATATATATCTTAGAAGAACAAAACTAGCTGCTCTTGCTGGTTTAAAAGTTATTAGGATTCATGATTTTAGACATTCGTGTGCATCACTGCTTATTAACAATGGCGCTAATGTTACATTAGTTGCAAAATATTTAGGGCATACAAAAATCGAGGAAACACTAAATACATATTCTCATATGTTTAGTACTGCCCTCGACTCTGTTGTTTCTGTTATAGATAGCTTAGAAGATGACTAAGCTATTTTTTTATTATATGTTCTACATTCAACTGGATGCAAATATTGTTCTTCTGGTTCAACTCCATACATATCTGCTCTAAACTCTTCTAAATTTATCAACATTTTGTTTAAAAATTTATTATTTATAATATAACTTTTATAATCATCAGATTCCTTAATTTTAACATCAAATAATTCTTTTTGAAGTTCTAAAAGTTTTTCCAATACCACTGCTTCATTTCCTTCTCCATCTAAAAACAATTGAAAATGGTAACATTCCTTTTTTATTTTATTTAACATTTCAAATAAGGGTTGATATGTATTATTATGTATTTTTGTATAAGATTTTTTCCCTGAAAAAAACTGCATATCGCCTAACATAAAACTTAATTCAATAGTGCTTTCTTTTGATATACTTATATATTGTTCATATATTTTCTTTGCTTTATTTCTTAGCTTTTCAATATGTGTATCTACACACTCACTAGCATATATTTGTATAGATGTCTTAGATACTTTTTTTGCTAATTCAGGATGATTGTTAATATATTCTTTTATAAGAATATCTTTATATTTTTTATCTTCAATAATAATTTTATCTTTACTTATCTTATTGAATTCTTCTTTCCACTTTTTATTTTTTAATTCATTTATATATGAGATAACGGCATCTTTGCTATATTCATTAAATAAAAATTGCATATTAGAAAATTTTTCAATCAATCTTCTGGTTTCCTGCCAATATTTTTCTAACAATTGTTTCTTACTAACATTATATGCTGGAATAGCTAGTAAAAGAGCTACGCATCCACTTCCAAATAAACCTATAAATATGTTTAATAATACTTCAAATAATTTATTATCATAGTCTAATACTAAGAGAGTAAAAATTATTATTAAAACTAAAAAAATACTACTTATAATAATCGAAGCTTTTAATGCTCTACAATTTGCTTTCATTATTTTTCACCCTGAATATTACTAATAACATATTTAGATAATTCTTCATAATCACTTATATTTCCAATTCTTTTTAAATATTCATATCCACCATCTATTGCAACTGCACCACATGAGCATCTTTTAAAATCATTAATATCTTTTGATTCAAGAATTGAACCACACTTTTTGCATTTTATCTTGTTCAATTTTATTATTTTTATTTCTTTATTTTCCACAAAACATCACCCAATAAATATTATACCATAACTATGCATTATGTATATTATACCGTTTGCGGTATAATATATTTTATTCAACAAAAAAAGAACATTAATTGCTTTTTATGAGGTGTTCAGTTCTGTTCGGAGCTGTTCAATGTGTTCACTTCTGTTCAGAGCTGTTCACCTCTGTTCAGTGGTGTTCAGTTCTGTTCGGAGCTGTTCACTTCTGTTCAAAGCTGTTCAGCCAAATTATTGTTTTATAATATATTTTCCATAAGCGTCATTCTTTGTAGTACCAGTCCATATTATTAATTCTTTTTCTATTAATCTGTTTAGCAATGCTACAGCAGTAGTTTTACTTCTACCTATTATATTACTAATTTCTTCTCTTGTTGCTCCATTATTATTAATAATAAATTCAATTGCTTTTTGCTCAGGATATGTTAATTGATTCCAAATATTTTTTACTGTTTCATTTGATGAAGCATTGTTTACATTAGATCTATTTTCTATATCATTATCCAAAACAAGCAATACTGAATTACGATCCGGTTCAGAATAATCTGGATCTTTCAAATTATAGTCATGCATCTCTTTATAAATTCTTTTTACACCTTCATTTAATTCTCTTACAATGCCAAACTCAACTAATGCTCTTGCAATCTGTGGATTTCTTGAATATCTTTTTACCTTCATTGTATCTAATGTTACAAAACCGCCAAGTTTACCAGGAGAAGATATTTCCATTCTATTATTATATATTTTAACTATTATTTGTTCACCACTATTAGAATAATCTCTATGGGTTACAGCATTAACGATTCCTTCATACCATGCAAATTCTGGATATTCAGGATGTTTTTCAAAAACACCATTTGAATTTAAATAACTAAATTCTCTTAATTGCGAATTAATAAAATCCTTGGCTTCATTTAAAATTCTATATAAATTTTTATCAAAAGTCTTTTCTTTTATTACATTCATTGAAGTTCCAATTTGAAAATCATTACCTTCAAATTTAATTACTCTTAAACGAGAGCAAGGAAAATATATTGATGGATTTTTACCAAATAAAAGCATACCTGCATTAGTAAATTTTAATTCACCCTTTATTTCTCTAATATAACCTCTTGCTTTTAATACAGAAATATCATCAGCATCTGTATCAATTTTTTTCTTAAAAATACCAACTACTTCTGTATCAATATCATCCATGCTAGAATCCCAAACAATTTGATTTTCAAAATTAGTTTCATTTCTATCATATTCTAAACTTTTTATTTGATCATATGTTAGTTTAATAGATGAGTCTCCTTGTCTACAATAAACCTCATCCTTAACGTTTCTAATTACTCTATTCATAGATGGTTCTACGTGATATAAAATTATAATATCATCTTCACCTTTAGAATTATTAATATTTATTATCTCACAATTGCAAATTGGTGTCGGCTTTAAGTATGCTGAAACTATTTTCTGTGCTTCGTTTAATTTATCTATTCCATATTTGTTAAATCCTTCTATTTTTCCATTATCTGCAACACCAAGTGCTACTATTCCTCCTTGAGCATTAGCTAGTGCCATTACCTCATTAGCAACCGTTTTCAAATCTGTTTTACCAGATTTCCTTTCAAAATATAGATTTTCAGGTTGTTGCAAATATTCTATTGTGATTTTTTTGTTTATTTTAGATAAAGACATATTATCACCTCATTAATATTTTATCATAAAAATGAGTTATTTATTCAATTATTAAAATATTTATACTAAATAAATTGTTAATTCTAATTTTTTTGTACCTAAATTGTACCTAAAATTATTTTAGCAGTTTCGATACCTCACAAGCCCTTATAAAATGGGCACAAAAAATGAGAGCTTTCGCTCTCTTCAGGGGGTTTTGGTTACACTTTCACACATATCCGTAAAAGTGTGTGTTACGTAACATATTGTTACGCTATATTAATAATAAAATATTTTAATTTAAAAGTCAATATCTTTAATCCATATTTATACTTTCTTTTAACATATTTTTTAAAACCTCATATTTATCAATATTATCTAATACTTCTTCAGAATCAGCTTTAGCTTTTATCAAAAGTTCATAATCTTTTTGAATATTTGCTAGTTTAAAACTCATATCACCACTTTGTTTTATACCAAATAAATCACCTGATCCTCTTAGTTTTAAATCTTCTTCAGCAAGTGTAAATCCATCACTTACATTCTCCATTATATTAAGTCTTTCAGTTTCTCTATTAGTCATTAAAACGCAGTATGATTGTTCACTATTTCTTCCTACTCTACCTCTTAATTGATGAAGTGTTGCAAGTCCAAATTTATATGCATCAAATATAACTATCATAGTTGCATTTTTAACATCTACTCCAACTTCTATTACAGTAGTACTTATTAATATATCTATTTTTTTATTTACAAAGTCATCCATAACTTTATTTTTTTCTTTAGGTGAAAGTTTACCATGTATAACACCTATATTATAGTTTTTAAATGCTAATTTAAACTTCTTTTCTAGTTTCTTAGTATCTTCCATTTCTTCTTCTGAATCTTCTATTAATGGAGATACTATATATATTTGATGACCTAAATCTAATTCTTGTTTTATTTTTACAAGTACTTTTTTTATATCACTATTATCAAACACTTTAGTTATTATCTTTTTTCTTCCACTAGGCATTGTATTTATTATAGATATGTCCATATCTCCATATATAGTAAGAGCATATGTTCTTGGTATTGGAGTTGCACTCATATAAAGTACATCAGGCATATTACCTTTATTTCTTAAGTTATTTCTCTGATTAACTCCAAATCTATGTTGTTCATCTGTTATTACTAATCCTAAATTATTATATTTTATATCATCTCTATTATGGCATGCGTTCCTATTACCATATTTATCTTACCTGATTTTAATCTATCATATATTTTATTTTTTTCACTTTTTTTAGTACTTCCTGTTAGAAGCGCAATTTCTATATTATATCCTTCTAATAGATTTTTAAAATTTTCATAATGTTGATTAGCTAGTACTTCAGTTGGAACCATAAGTGCACTTTGATATCCACTTAAATATAGTGCATACATACTTATTAATGCTACTATTGTTTTACCTGAACCAACATCACCTTCTAATAATCTATTCATTCTTTTATTACTTTTTAAATCCTTAAATATATCATTTAATGCTTCTTTTTGATGAGTAGTTAATTCAAATGGTAATCCATTTATAAATTCATTAATTTTAACTATATCAATATCTTTTTCATAACCAATATTTAAATTATTATTTTTTCTTTTTAATGCATTTATTTTCATCATAAATATAAATAGTTCTTCATATTTACATCTATTTATCGCATCTTTTAATCCTTTTTTTGGATTATGAATTATTCTAAGTGCTTCTTTTTTATCTATAAAATTATACTTATTTATTATTTCTTCTGGTATATAATCTACAATATTACATTCATTTAATGCTTCATTTATATATTTATTTAATGACTTATTATTTATGCCTTTTACTAAGTGATAAATAGGCTCTATTAATGTTCTATCACCTAAATCAAATAACTTTATATCTGCTGCATTTATTGTATTACTTTTGGTATCATATTTACCTATTACAGTTATATATTTTCCAATTAATAAATTAGGTTTTAAAAATGCTCTATTAAATATTACAACATTTACTAAATTATTACTTGTATTAAACTTAAATGATAATCTATTCATATTTTTAAAGTAACTAATAGTTGGAATAGTTTCTATAATTCCAGATACTACTACTTTTTCTTCATATAAGGAACTTTGTTTTAATATTTCGTATCTATATGGATAATCATTTATTAAATCATTAACATTATTTATTCCAAGTTTATTTAATGTACTAACTGTTTTAGGTCCAATACCTTTTATATTTGTTAACTCAGTCAAAACTATTCACATCCTTTAAAAATATTATAACATATTTTTTAAAAAGTACTTGACAAATTACCCATTTATAAGTAATATATATGCTACCAATTCCCAAATGGCGAATTGGTGCTAGTATCACACTAGCCAACCCCTTTTTATTCTTTTTTATAGAGCTGCCCTTCAGGGGGGACGGCTCTTTTTTTGACTTAAAATATGAAAAAAGTGTAGTTATTATTTTTTAACTACACTTTTTATTTCTTGTAATTCAAATCTATATTTTTGTTTTACATCTGGATATTTATCATGATCTACTTCACTTAAAAACATATCAAGTGGTCTAATCCATAAACTACAATCATCATATAATCTCCTATATACAACATATTTTTCTTTTGTTTCAGAATGATTTGCTATATCTATAACTAAATAATAGTCTCCTTTAAAATGTTTATATATTCCATTTATTTTTATTTCTCTCATTTTTACCTCTTTTAATTACTTAAATTCTTATAATATTCAAATCTTTTAATTGCTTCTTTTTTATTTTCTGTTAATAATTCTTTAGCAAGTTTTGGACTAACAGTTTTAATCATTGTATATCTATTTTCTCCATCTAAGAAGTTATCATATAAATCAAAGTCTGGTGATTTAAAATCTAATGTAAATTCTTCTTTTTCACCATCATATCTAAATATTGGGAAATAACCTGATTTTACTGCTAATCTTTCTTCTTCAATAGAATTACCCATTCCTTTTTTAATACCATGATTAATACAAGGTGAATAAGCAATTACTAGTGATGGTCCTTTATGACTTCCAGCATCTCTTAATGCTTTTATTGCTTGATTCATATTTGCTCCTAAACTTATTTGAGCAACATATACATTAGGATATCCCATCATCATTCTTGCTAGATCTTTTTTAGATGTTTTTTTACCATCATTAGCAAATTTAGCAACTGCACCTTTTTCAGTTGATTTACTTGCTTGACCACCAGTGTTTGAGTATACTTCTGTATCAAGTACTAATATATTTACATCTTCTCCTGATGCCATAATATGGTCTATTCCACCAAATCCTATATCATAACTCCAACCATCTCCACCTACTATCCAAACATCTTTTGACATAATATATCCTTTTAATGGTTCAAGTTCTTTTACTTCATCATAGTTAATATTTTCCATTATTTCTTTAGTAATATTATAATTGTCTTTATTTACTAACCATTTATTAAACATTTCTATATTTTTTATTCCAAGTCTACCTTTTAATTTTTCTTTCATTATATTAGTAATCTTTTCTTTAGCAAGATCCATAGTTATTCTCATACCTAATCCATATTCTGCATTATCTTCAAATAATGAATTTGACCAAGACACATTGTATGGATTTGTTGGAAGACTTCCACCATATATTGATGAACATCCAGTTGCATTTGCGATTATAAGTCCATCTTTATATATTTGTGTTAATAATTTTAAGTAAGGTGTTTCACCGCATCCTGCACATGCACCTGAATATTTAAATAATGGTTCATTAAATGCTACTCCTTTTATAGTAGATTCTAAATATAATTTTTTATTAGTTATATTTTTTATTTCATTATTTATTCTTTCTACTTCTTTATGGTCTGTCATAATTAATGCTTTTGCACCAAGTTTACCAGGACATGTATTTGCACATAAACCACATCCTGTACAATTTTCATAACTAATTTCAAGTGCATATTTATATTCATCATTACCCATACATGGTATAACTACTACATTTTTATTTTTCTTAATTTCATCTTCTGTCATTAATTTTGGTCTTATTACTCCATGTGGACAAACTATAGAACATTGATTACACTCTATACAATTTTCTTTTACCCATCTTGGTAAAACTTGCGCTATATTTCTTTTTTCTAAATTTGATGTATTAACAGGAAATACTCCACTTTCGTGTTTTTCAAAATCTTTTACTGTTAAATCATTACCTTTTAAATGAATAATATTATCTATAATTCCAGTATATTTTTCTTCTGAATAACTTAGATTTTTCCAAAGTTCATCTACTTCTACTTTAACAATTTTATTTTCTATATCTTTTATAGCATTAATATTATTATTTACTATTTCATCACCTTTTTTAGAAAAATGAAGTTTAATACTTTCTTTTTGATTATTTGTAAATTCAGCATGTGGAAGTACTTTAGTTATATATACAATAGCATTTTCCATTATCATACTTATTTTATTTGGAATATTATTTTCTTTAGCAATCTTATATGCATCAATTATATAAAATTTAACATTCTTTTTTGCAAGTTCATATTTTATTTTATTTGATAAAGTATTCTTTATTTCTTGTTCAGTTTTATCTGTTACTAATATGAATATACCATTTTTTCTTATTTTAGATAACATATCATACTTTTCTAAGTATACATCTTTAGTACATACTACAATATGTGGATTTGTTATATAATATGGCATATTTATTTTTTCTTTTCCTATTCTTAAGTGTGATACAGTAATTCCACCACTCTTTTTAGAATCATATTCAAAATATCCTTGTACAAAAGCTTCAGTTTCTGTTCCAACTGTTTTAATAATATCTTTAGATGCTGAAATCATGCCATCTGAACCATATCCATATATAAGCATTTCAATATTTTTCTTATCACTTTTTATTTTACATGGTTTTAAACTTTTACCTGTAACATCATCTACTATTCCTATTGTAAATGAGTTAATAGGCTCATTACTATCTAAGTTTTTAAATACTGCATATAGATCTTCTAAATTAGTATCTTTACTAGATATTCCATATCTTCCACCTATTATAAATGGTTTATTTTTTACATCATTAAATATATTTACTACATCTTCATATAGTGGTTCACCAACTGCTCCTGCTTCTTTTGCTCTATCTAATACCGCTATTTTACGTACCTTTTTAGGTAATACTTCTAAGAAATATTTTTTAGAGAATGGTCTAAATAAATGAACTATTAGTACACCTACTTTTTCTCCCTTAGCATTAAGTACATCTACAAGTTCTTTTAATGCATCACACACAGAACCCATCGCAACTATTACTTTTTCTGCATTTTCATCACCATAATAATTAAATGGTTTATAATCTGTTTTAAATTTTTTATTTATTTTTTCCATGCATTCATTTACTACATCAGGCATCTTATCATAATATTTATTTCTTGCTTCTAAATTTTGAAAATATACATCATCATTTTGTGTTGTACCTTTTATTTGTTTTTTTGATATCATACTTTCTTTTCTAAAGTTATCTATAGTTTTAAATGGTACAAGACCTTTTATCTCAGACATATCTGGAACATATACTTTATTTAGTTCATGACTTGTTCTAAAACCATCAAAAAAATTAACAAAAGGTAGTTTTCCTTTTAGTGTACTTAAGTAAGATGCAAGCGTCATATATATTGTATCTTCTACGGAAGAAGACGCTAAAAAGCAAAATCCTGTACTTCTTGATGCATATATATCAGAATGATCTCCAAATATACTTAAAGCATGTGTTGCGACAGTTCTTGATGCTACATTTATTACACAAGGAAGCATTTCGCCTGCTATTTTATACATTGAAGGTATCATTAAAAGAAGTCCTTGACTTGCTGTATATGTACTAGCAAGTGAACCTGTTTGAAGAGAACCATGTACAAGCGCTATTGCCCCTGCTTCGCTTTGCATTTCTATTAATTTAACTTTATTATTAAATAAATTAAGTCTTCCTTCAGTACTCCATTTATCTATATATTCACTCATTGGTGATGCAGGTGTTATTGGATATATACCTGCTATTTCAGTAAACATATAAGATATATGAGCGCATGCTTCATTACCATCTATTACTTTATATTTTCCCATGTTATCACTATCCTTCTAAATAATTATATCATAAAAAAAATAGATTTAATACTAATCTACTTCTTTTATTAATTAAAACGCACCAAATCCCATTTTTACTTTTTCAATTTCAGCATTTTTATCTAATATACCATTTAATTCTTTTATTGAATGAAATAATTTTTTTGGATTTCTTGCGGCCATATCTCTATCTGTTGCTTTTGTATATTCATCTAAATTTTTACTAATAACAGAAAATGAAACATTTCCCATATATCCTAATATTTTATATAAATCTATAAAACCTTTTTTTCTTTTCATATATTTTGAAAAGATTTTATTTATTATTCCTTTATCTATTGCATCAATACAAAATTGATCGACATCACATACACCATACATTGATTCTATAAATTTTTTAGCAACATTTTCAAACTGCCAACAACCATTAAGACTACAATTACATTTAATTGGTGGTTCTGACAATTCAAAAATTCTTTCTCTATCAGGATATATATTTCTTTCATATTTATAATTTATCATCTTTTGTGCTATTGTTTGTGATACAAAATCATCTAATAATATTCCAGCATATTTAATTTGTCTAAATTCAGGATTACTAGATAAATTTTTTATCATATCTTCTTTTATTGGACTTGTAGATATAAATTTTTCATCTACATCATATCCAAGCATTAATTTTTCGAACCATTCTTCGTATATACCATTAACTGCATGAGAAAATTCATGGAATAATATTTCATCTTCAAAATAAAATAAACCTTGTCTTATTTTAGAGTCTACTTTATCTTTATTAATATCTATATTTATTCCTTTACTTACATAATTTCCATTTTCATCTTCAATTCTAATAGGAAGAGTATGTGCATATGAATTCATATTATTATTAATTCCAATTTCTACTCTTTCAAGTCTACTAACAACTCTTTCTATATTTAAATTATTGAATAGTCCTACTTTTGTACCTAAATAAACATATTCTTGCATTTTTGGATGTAATTTTCTTATTCTAAAATCTAACATGCTATTCATAAAAATTCCCCCTTTAATTTTTAAAGCTTTGTTATTCTATCACAAATAAAGAAAAAATGCAAAAAAAAAGATTAATATCTTTAAAAAGAACTGATATTAATCTTTACTCTTTTATTATCTTTTAAATAAGAACTTGCCTGAACTACAGTTCTAATAGAATTTGCAATCTTTCCTTCTCTTCCTATTACAGAACCCATATCTTCCTCTTTAACAACTACTTCTATAATTATTTCATCATCACTAGGAAATTCTTTTACTGAAATAGAATCTGGATCACTAACAAGACTTTTAACAATCATTTCTGTTAATTCTACTAAAGTCATTATTATTTACCGCTCTTTTCTTCATGGAATTTAGTCATAATTCCTGCTTTAGATAATACGTTTTTAGCTGTATCAGTTGCGATAGCACCATTTCTTAACCATTTTAAAGCATCTTCTTCTTTAATTTTGATTTCACCATCAATTGGATTATAGTAACCAATTTCATCGATTGTTTTACCATCTCTTGGGCTTCTTGAATCAGCGATTACAACTCTGTAGAATGGTCTTTTTTTAGCTCCCATTCTTTTTAATCTAATCTTAACTGCCATATTTAACTCCTCCTTTTCCACTCACTGTAAGTCAATTATACTAAAAAAAAAAAGTAGTGTCAACTATTTTTGTTGACAACTACTCTAAAAAGTCCTCATTTACTTCATTATCTATTTCTTCTAGTGTTTCATCAGTTACATTATCATCAAATACTTCCCATTTATCTTCATCATCTTCAACCATTATTTTAACTTTTGTATCGCCAACAACTTCTATACCAAGTTCCTTTTCTATATCAAAATCTATAGTATTACCATTTATTTGTACATTACCGCAACTTGGTTGTTTAAGTACTCTAACAATAATTTCTGAATCATTAAAATCTACATCAAGTTTTGTTTTAACATTAATAAGTTCATTATATTTAATTGTTTCATTAATAACATTTGTTTTTGTATCATTATCATATGAATACCATATATTTATATCAAATGAACCATCAACTACTACATCATCACCTTGTACATATCCTTTAAATTTATGATTAATTATCCAGCAACCTAATATTGTACTTGGAACAACTTCACTTTTAACACTATACTTATTTTTGAAATACTTTTTACCTTTACCTATTACTGCCTTAGTTACAATTTCTTTATAATTAGACATTCTTATCACTCCTCTACTTTAATTTATGATAGAAAATAAAAAAAGTGCCTATAAAATGCACTTTTTTTCTAAAAAGGTAAATTAATTTCATTATTATTGTTAAAATCAAAATTGTTTATTTGTACACTATATTTTATTTTATTATTACTATCTGAATTTAAATTATCAATTACATAATCTATTTCATAAATAAAATTTGTGGATTTATCAACTAATATTTGAACATCTACTGTTCCGTTTAATTTTTTTTCATCCATAACATCTTTATCATATATTAAATTATATGCATCGCTTTTTTTCATAGATACAGTATACTTTTTATAACTAACCTTATTAATTACTTCATTATCTACTTTTTTTATTTTAATTATATTTTTCTTTAATTTCTTATAATCAATTTTAAAATCTTCTTTAGCATCACAAGATACTTTATTTGAACTACTATCTTTTGTATAACATTTTGTTTTACCATTTTCTTTTACTAAATATTTATTAATACTACTAGTAAGTTCTTCATCGTCATACTTACTAATTATAATATTCTTAATACCTTTAGTTCTAGCGATAGTATATTCAATTTTTGATTGTTTATCTAAGCTTTCTATATTAAGTGTTATTCCAGTTGTATAATTTATTTTATTTGAATATTTATTTGTTTTATTTAGATAATTATTTAAAGATACCTTTTTCCCCATAAAGAATATTCCTAAAAATATAAATAATATTACTACTAAGACTACTACAATTTTAACTTTTTCTTTCATAAATTCTCCTAAAGAAGAATTATATTGTCATTAATTCTTCTTCTTTTTCTTTTAATTTTTCATCTACTTTTTTATTAAAATCATTAATTAAATCCTGTACTTCATTCATTAAAGACTTTTCTATATCTTCATTTATTTCTTCATCTTTTTTAATTGCATTATTAGCATCTTGTCTAATATTTCTAAGTGCTATTTTAGCTTCTTCAGCAAGAGTTTTTGCTTGTTTAACAAATTCTCTTCTTCTATCTTCAGTAAGTTCTGGAATAGCAATAAATATAAGTTCTCCAGTATTATTAGGAGTTAATCCTAAATCAGCTTCAAATATAGCCTTTTCAATATTAGCAAGACAAGATTTATCAAATGGTTTAATTTGAAGTCTTCTTGCTTCTGGTACAGATACGGTTGCTAATTGATTAAGTGGTGTTGGTGTACCATAATATTCTACCTTTACACCATCTAATATTGCAGGATTTGCTCTACCTGCCCTTATTGTTTTAAATCTTTCTAAAAGATTTTCAATAGTTTTTTCCATTTTTTCATTTGCTTCTAAAATAATTTCATCCATTTTCATTTTTTCCTTTCAATATAGTTATATTTTACTATATATTATTTTTTTCTTCAAGTACTACATTAAAAAGAAAAAGAGAAATAATTTCTTATTTCTCCTATATTATTATCCTTTTATTTGGTTCATTACTTCTTCAGCAAAGTTTTCTTCTTTCTTTTCGATTCCTTCACCAACTTCAAAACGTACCATATTAACTATAGAACCGTTTTTAGACTTAACAAAGGCACCAACAGTCATATCAGAATCTTTAACGAAGTCTTGTTCTTCTAAACAAATTTCTTTATAGAATTTATTTATACGACCATTAACCATTTTTTCAGCTATTTCAGCAGGTTTTCCTTCATTCATAGCTTGTTCTTTTAATACTGATGTTTCTCTTTCAACTTCTTCAGCTGGAACATCTTCTCTTTTTACATATGATGGTCTCATAGCTGCAGCATGCATTGATACATCTTTAGCAGTTTCTTCGTCTGCACCTTCTAATAAAGTTAATACAGCGATTCTACCACCCATATGGATATAACTTCCAAAGTTTTGTGAATCAGTTTTTGAAAGTCTTGCAAATCTTCTAAAACTAATTTTTTCTCCTATAGTTGCTGTAAAATTAACTATAGTATCGTTTAAAGTACCTTCTTCAGTACTTAAGCTCATTGCTTCTTCCATTGTTTTAACATCATTTTTAACAATTAATTCAGCAATTTTGTTTACTAAATTTACAAATTTTTCATTCTTAGCAACGAAGTCTGTTTCACAGTTAACTTCAACTATTGATGCATTATTTCCATCAATAACAACTGTACTTAATCCTTCTGCTGCTACTCTATCTGCTTTTTTAGCAGCTTTACTAATACCTTTTTTTCTAAGATAATCAATTGCTTCATCTATATCATTATTACTAGCTTCAAGTGCTTTTTTACAATCCATTAATCCAGCACCTGATAAATCTCTTAATTCTTTAATTAAACTTGTATTCATTTATATATCCTCCTTTTAGATTACTATTTATTTAAAATTTCTAAAAGTTCACTTTTCTTAAGTTTACTGTATCCTTCGATACCTTCAGCTTTAGCCATTTCTTTTAGTTCAGCAACTGTTTTTTTAGATAAATCTTCTTTATCTTCGGCTTTGATTTCTTCAACAGTTTCTTTAACTTCTTCTTTTTTAGCTTCTGCTTTTACTTCTTTAGTTTCGCTTTTTTTAGATTCTTTTTTTGATTCTTTATTAGCATTTTTGTTTTTATCGTCATCAGTTAAAAAGTCTACCATTTCTCTATCTGTACCTTCATTAATTGCATTAGCAAGTACTCCTAAAATGATTTTAACAGCTCTTACAGCATCATCATTTGCAGGTATTACATAATCAACTAAATCTGGATCACAGTTAGTATCAACAATACCAAATACAGGTATTCCAAGTTTTCTTGCTTCTTTGATTGCTATATATTCTTTCTTTGGATCAGTAATGATCATAGCATCAGGTAATTTTTTCATATTTCTAATTCCACAGAAATAAGAATTTAACTTGTCATATTCTTTCTTAATTTTAATAACTTCTTTTTTAGGTAGAACATCTAAAGTTCCATTTGCTTCCATTTTTTCAACTTGATCTAGATATCCTATTCTTCTTTTGATAGTTCTGAAGTTTGTTAAAGTTCCTCCAAGCCATCTTTCTGTTACATAGTAACTATCTGATCTAATTGCTTCTTCCATAGATGCTTCTTGAGCTTGTTTCTTTGTACCAACAAAGATAACCTTTCCACCATTTTGTGCGATTTCTCTTAAAGCAACATATGCTTCTTCGATTTTTTTAACTGTTTTTTGTAAATCGATAATATATATACCTTCTCTTGCAGTGAAGATATATTCTTTCATTTTTGGATTCCATCTTTTTGTTTGATGACCAAAATGAACACCAGCTTCTAATAAATATCCCATTGAAACTACTGCCATAAATTCATTCCTCCTTTTGTTTTTCTTCCAGATATATCTTTTTTACTCCCCACCCATATGAGCACATGGTTTGTAAATCAATATCTGTGTTTTTTCAAAGCCAAAATTATTATAACATACCATAAATAAAGTGTAAATATTATTTTTGTGATTTTTCCCTTTATTAACATGGATTTATATCAATACTAATACTAACTTTATTATTATTTTCTAAATCCGATACATTATTTAATATTTCTCTCATTTTTTCTTTATTCCTAAATTTTATAATTATTTGAAAATAATATATTTTATTTACTCTTGACACACCAGCTACAGATGGACCTAATACAATCATATCTTCACTTATATTTTCTTTTATATAATTTGCGATTTTTTTTGATTCACTAAGTGATAAATTATAATCTTTACTACCAATCTTTATTAGACTAATAAAATAATATGGTGGATATTTTAAATCCTTTCTTATTTTTATTTCCTTATTAAAGAAATCTACATAATTATGTGTTTTAGATAGTTCAATACTATAATTATCGGGATTAAATGTTTGAATTATTACATCGCCTTTTATGTTTCCTCTTCCTGCTCTTCCAGATACTTGACTTAACATTTGATATGTTCTTTCACTACTTCGGAAATCTGGAAAATTAAGTATTGTATCAGCATTTATTACTCCAACTAATGAAACGAGAGGAAAATCAAGACCTTTCGCAATCATTTGTGTACCAACTAAAATATCATATTCATGATTTAAAAATGAATTTATTATTTTTTCGTGGGCACCTTTTTTTGTAGTTGTATCTATATCCATTCTAACTGTTCTGTAACTCTGAAATATCTTTTTTATTTCTTCTTCTACTTTTTCTGTACCTTGACCAAAATCTTTTAATGATTCATTTTTGCATTTTGGACATACGTCTTTTTTCTTTTCTGCATATCCACAATAATGACATCTATTCATACCACTAGTCTTATGATATGTAAGTGTTATATCACAATTAGGACATTTAATAACTTCACCACATGAACTACATAATTGATAACTTGAAAAGCCTCTTCTATTTAAAAATAATATTACTTGTTCATTATTTTCTAGTTTTTCCCTCATTTTTTCTATTAATATTTCTGAAAATAAACTATTACCTTTTTTTACCTCATTTTTCATATCAACTATTGTTACATTTGGTAAACTTGCATTATTTGCTCTTTTTGTTAATAATACAAGTTCATAATAACCTTTTTTACCTCTTGCATAACTTTCTATTTGAGGTGTTGCACTTCCTAATACTACCTTTGCATTATGATATTTTCCTCTAATAATTGCAACATCTATTGCGTTATATCTAGGATTATGTTCTTGTTTATATGTACTAGAATGTTCTTCATCAATTATTATTATTCCAATATTTTTAAGGGGCGCATATATTGCACTTCTAGCACCTATTACAATAGATACTTCTCCTCTTCTTATTTTTCTGTATTCATCATATTTTTCACTTTCAGAAAGTGCACTGTGAAAGACTGCTATTTTATTTCCAAAATGTACTTTAAATCTATTAATAATTTGAGGTGTTAAACTTATTTCCGGAACAAGCATTATTGCTGTTTTTCCTAAAGAAATTTGTTTATTTATTAAATGCATATATATTTCTGTTTTACCAGATCCAGTAACACCATTTAAAAGAATTACATCTTTCTTACTATTTTCTATTTGATTTATTGCTTCTTCTTGGTATTCATTTAACTTTAAAAGAGGCTCTATTTTATAACTATTATCTAACCTATATTTTTCTTTTTCTTCTTCTATTACAAGACCTTTATCTTTTAATACTTTTATTATATTTGATTGATATTTTGATTTTAATGATATTTTATTTTTTAATAAATCTTCTACTACTTCAATTTGTTTTTGTGCTTTTGATATAGTTATAAATTCTTGTGCTTCTTTTATATTTGCTAATTTTACATATTTTTCTTTTTTTACATTAATATTAGTTTTAGCACTTGCTTTATAACCTGATGGAAGCATTGCTTGATATATTGATATTAAATTACATACTAAATCTTTTTTTAGTTCTTTTCCAAGATTTAACAATTCTTCATTAAGTATTGGTTCTTCATCTATAATACTAGTTATTTCTTTTAAATCATATTCACTATTTTTCTTTATATCAATTATAAATCCTTCTAGATTTTGTTTACCAAATGGTACTAATACTCTTTTTCCTATCTCTATTTTATCTTCTAAATCTTTAGAAACTAAATAATCAAAAGTCTTTTCTTTATTATTAAATGATATTTCTACAAGTACACTTATTACCATATTATGCCTCCGTAATAATTATTTTATCATAAAAAAAAATGAAAGTAATTAGTTTACTCTCACTTTTCTTGTTTGGTTTGCATATACCCAGTCTCCACCAGGATTACTATCAAACCATCTGCTTTCAGTTTTTGTTATTACTGTTCTATATTTATATCTATATAATTTTCTAGTTTTAACATTATGTGTATATTCACCTAAGTCTTTTATATCATCAACCCAATAACCTAAATCTACATATGATGTTGAACTATTTGTTTTATATTCTCCAGTATATGTATATCCAGCAGGTGGATTTATTGAATCTGTCCATATTGTTGATTTAATATATTTTTCTGGATTATTTTGTTTATATTTATATTGAGTTTTTGTTGTTATATAGTATGTATATTCACCTAATTTGTTTTTATTAGTAACCCATTTATTATATGGTTCATAAGTTGTTTTTGTTGTCTTTGTATATTCACCAGTATATTCATAACCTGATGGTGATGTTTTTGATGTAGTCCATATTGTACCAATAACATATTTTTCTGGATTATTTCTTTTATATTTATATTGTTTTTTAGTTTTTACATAAGATGTATATTCACCTAATTTTTCTTTACTTGTAACCCATTTATCTAATGCTTTATATTTAGTTGTTTTAGTTACTTTCTTTTCATTAGCATATACATAACCTGATGGTGATGTTTTCGAATTTGTCCATTTTGTATCAACAATCTCATTATCACTTGATTTTATTTTATATTTATATTCTGTTTTCACAATTGTATATCCATTATCTGTATATGATTTTGGATTTGATACAACCTTTTCATCTGTTGATGTAGATGATGTTTCAGAATATGTTCTATAGTAATACATATATTGTTTAGATTCTTGAAGCTCATATACTCTATAATAATATCTCATTACAGTAGAATTACCATTACATGCATCTGTACAAGGGTCTTCTTGTGAATATAAGAATTCATATCTTCTATTTCCTGATACAGGATTCATTTTTTGTGTTGAACTCCATGAATCATATATTGTTTTCCAAGAACTTGTAGTTTTTTCATTATATGGTCCATACCATTGTTTAGTACTTGAATCAGCAGGTTTTGAATCTCTCCAAACACCTTCTTTTATCCAATCTGACCAAGAACCTTTAGTTGTTTGAACTGTTTTTCTAACTGTATATCTAGTATCAACTAACTTAGTATTACTATTTTCAGTTCTTTTAGTTGTTGACCATCCTGTTTCAGTCCATGTATCTTTATTTGCATATTTAACATGTTTATATTTTGTTGTTTCTTCAACATATGGTTTATAGCCTGTATATAATGTTCTTGTTGCATATAATTTAATTTTTGTTGTTTCTGGGATTACATCATAAGTCCAACCTGTATCAATTACCCAGTTATCTCTATAACCATATTTTATATGTTTATAGTTCATTACATCTTTAGTTACTTTTTTATAACCTGTATATAATGTTCTTGTTGCATATAATTTGAACTTATCTGTTATAGGTTTAACTTCATCAGTCCAATCTGTTACTACTGACCAATTATCTTTATAAGCATATTTTATATGTTTATATTGTGTTGATCCAGCAGATACTTTCTTTTGACCTGTATATTGTGTCTTAGTATCTACTAATCTTACATTATCATTTTCGTCTTCTTTATTTGATTGATAATTACCAGTATTCCAATTTATATCAGTTAATGTTCTTGTATATAAATATTGTAATTTGTATTTACCACCATCATTATTATTACTTGGTGTTGGATTTGTTTTATTTACAGTAACCTTACCATCATCTGATGTTGTTGGTTGTTCTTCTTGTGCACCACTACATGAACAATTACAATTTACTGTTTGTTCTGGACAAAAATTATAACATCCAATTGGTTCAATAATATAATCTTCCTTATTAGGACATGATAAATGAACCTCTAGTTTGTATTCTTTTTCTTCTTTTGTTACTTTAACATATGATTTTTTAGTATCACATTCGTTACCATCTTTATCTAAGAATGGTAAAATTAATTTTTTATCAAGCATATCTTGAAGTGTTAATTTTACTGAATCTCCTACTTTTTCAGGCATTCTATCTTTAGTAAAATAACTATCTGCAGCATCTTTCATGCTTTGTACGTTATTATTAAATACAGAATCGTAAAATGCAGTTAAGTTAGGCATAGGAAATAATATTGTTATTAAAAATACGAATAAAAGTATTAGAAATATTTTTATTATTAAATCCCTAATTACAGTTGATTTTCTAGTTTCTTCCATAAAAGACTCCCCCTCTTCGAAAATAACGACCATTATAATAGCATAAGTTATAAAAATTGTCAAATAATTTAAGCAAACAAAATTTTACATATTTTTTAGATTTTATTTACTACATTTATTTTTAAATTTGTGATATTATATAATAGTTTGAAAGAAGGTAAAAATTTGAAGATTATATGCGATAATGGTATATATGTGCAAAAGATTGATATTGCTTTTGTAGTAAATAATACTGAAAATGTTGATCATCTAAAACTTATAAATATCAATGATGAAAATATATATGAATTTGAACTTTTTAGTAGCCCAAAAGATATAGAGTTTTTTAGTAATTTAGATTTTATAGTTAATTATGATGATATAAAGAATATAGATGAAGATGATGTAATTAAATTAATACAAAAAGCAAATTTAGAAAAAATCAAAATGGAAAATACTGATTATGAAAAAAGTAATAAAAATGATATCTTGAAACAAGAATACAAAATATATTCATTAAGAGATGCACTTTGGTTTAAACAAAAATATTTAAAATTTGAATTACCAGATAATATTGAATACCCTATAGAATATGATGATAATGAAAAAATAGAAATTAAAAGCGATAAAAAAATAAAAAGACTTTCAAGATTATTGACTAGAAAAGAATATAAGAAAACATCTTAATTATTCTAATTCAAAAAAATACTCTCAATTAAATCGAGAGTATTTTTAGTATCAATATGGTGCGATAGTTAAGATATTCCAAAACCATTACACAAAATAAACAATTTAATTCTACAACCATTATACCATGACTTTTACTACTTTTATAAATAATTTTTATAAAAATGAAAAAGACCTAGATCTTCTAAAGTTTTCTAGGCACATTTCATATATAATATTACATTATTTAAAACAAAAAAGCAAGCCAGACGCATCCAACTTGCTCAGATGGGATCCGAAGATACACCATCGCCATTCACATTTATAATATACCATAATTACAAAGATTATACAATAATTTGGTTAATTTTTTATGAAATTTCGTAAAGCCGATAATTTATTCTTTGTATCTGAATATATAATTTTATTATAAATACTAATAGAAATTTTATTTCTGAACTCTTCAATTATCCTTTCATAATCATTTATAAATTTATTAATTTCTGTTTTAGTTATTCCATACTTTTTTAATAACACTGAAATAACAAGGACATAATCAGTAATTGTATTAAAGTCTATTCCAGTACAATCAATTTCATTTTCTAGATATTTGCATAACTTGGTATCAATTTTTCCATCTTTAAATCTTACATCAAAAACTACATCATTATGTGCGATTGAATTTCTTAATGATTTAATTAAATACATAATCTTTTCAGGAAATTTAGCATTAGTATCGAATGCAATATTTATATTCATTTTTTTATCAATTTTGTTTCTAACTTTAAATTCTAAACTTTTAATTAAATCTGCAAACGTTCCTAATGTAATTATTTCAAAAATACCCCAAATTGGAACGTGTCTATCTCTTGAATAAAAATGACTAACAATTTTATTTTCATTATTATAACTTCTAGATAATGAAGAATAAATATTATTTTGTACTGATAATCTTTGTTTCATTTTCTTTTTATATTCTTCACTAGTATTACTATTTCTATAATCAGTCATACCATTTTCATAAATAACATTAAATTCATCAGTTTTATATTCTTCAACTAATATTTGAAGTACAATATTTTTTGAAATCGTTTATATTTGCATTATTTGTGGATATAATAAGCTTTTTAATTTAGAATCAAAATCAACTATTGAAACTATTTCATCAAAACTAGATAAATTTATTCTATTTTGTGGATTATTAATATATCTATAACCTTTATAGCCATGATAATAACCTATATTTTTCAAATTTTTTTATCTTTAGTACCCTCAATGGAAATATTATGTTTTTCCCTTAAATATTTCATCAAAGCATTCGTTGTTCTAACTTTCATCTTTATATCCACCTCACTTCTATATATAGAAAAAGAACAAAATAAATCCTATTCTTATAATTTTCTACTAATCCTTATTTTTTTTAATTATTCACATCTTTTCTTAATACTCTTTGTTGTACATTAATTACATTATTGCCATTTTGAAAAAGTGCTTCACCTTTTTCAAAACTTACTTTACTATTAATTGTTATGTATTTTCTTAATATTTCTTTTTTATCTAACATCAATGGTTTTCCAGTGGTATAATTGCACTGTGCTAAAACGGAATAATAATTAGAAAGCTGTTCTACACTTGAATTATTTGTAACTTTTACTTTTTCATTTGTGAAGATTTCTACATAGGTATTACTTAATTCATTATGTTTGCAAATTAAATATTGAGTATCATTACCATTTTGAACTTCTACTACATACAAACTATATATATTATATTTTTTCATAAATTTTAATCCTCCATTTGTTGTTAAATATTATAACATGCTTTTAAAATATTTTTTAAATAATTTTCTAATTAAGATAATTTAATTTTATTATTTAAGTTTTCAATAAATATTTCGTTAAAATAATTAAAAACTAGAAAAGTTATATCATTAATTATAATTCTATGTGGTTCAATATAAGTAAGATTTGTATGTTCTACTCTTCTAATACTTCCGTTTATTATTGTTGGAGTAGTATTACAAAAATCACATATAATCTTTAATCTTGATTCTAATGATTTTTCAATTTTTATTTCTTCCTTAATAATTTTAATCATATACACCAACCTTTCTTTTAGGTTGACTTTTTCATAAAAAGAAAAAATCAATCATTTCTGATTGATTCTATATATCAAAGTTCGAATAGTTCGAACAGATTCGCCAATGGTGCGATAGTTAAGATAGTCCGAAACCATCACAACAAATAAATAAACAATTTAATTCTATAAATATTATACCATGAGTTTTACTAATTTGATAAATTATTTTGATAAAAATTAAAAAGACCTAAGGCTTCTAAAGTTTCATAGGCGCTTTTTAATAAATTTATTAATTATCTTTTCTTGTTTTTCTTAATACTTTAACGCCATCATCATTTTTTAATAATGATAGGATTTCTATTTCTTTTTGTTTTATTTCATCAAGTGTTAAATTGAAATGATTTGATAAATCTTCATCACTATAATTTTCTTGATATTTTAACATAATAAGAGATAAATCTTCAGGAGATAATGATGATAATACTTTCATCATATCTGAACTAAATAAAGTGTTTTCAGTTGTTTCATATGGATTGTTAGGATCAGAAATATAATCAATCCTTGATTTTTCTTTTCTTGTACCTTTATCACTAGAATATTTAGTATCATCTAATGATAAACTATTATTTTGTTTCCTATATTTTTTTAGATAAGTTCTAAAATAACCTTTTACAGTTAGATCCATATATTTAATCATTTGTCCATAAATGTTTAAATTAGTCCTATTTATTACCATTAGTAGATAATATTTAATTTCGCTTTCAAAATCTTCATAATTACTATTATTAACTTTAATTTCATAACCATTGCATAATGAATGGAGTGTTTTATAAATATATTTTTTTTGTCTTAATAATATTTCATTTCTTGAATCATATAATTCGCTTTTATATATTCCTATTAAATCATACAATTCAAATTGTTCAATATCCTTTTTAGAATTTTTTAAATTATCAATTAAAGTAAAAATATCTTTTATTTTTTTATCAGTAATCATTTTATAATCATTACTAGTCTTTTTATCAGAAAAATACCAAATCATATTAATTGCTTGATTATATGAAAAGTCCATACTAACTAAATCATTTACATTTTCAAAATCAATTTTCAAGAAAGTACATATATTCTTTATTTCGCTAATATCATTTTTCTTATTACTTTTTAGTTTATCAAATATCTCACTAATTTTATTTATTTCTAATCTATCTTCATATTTTTTTATTGCTGAAACTATAATTTGATCATTATTTAATAAATTATCTTTAGATTCTAGTGTCTTAATTCTTCTCCAAATTGCTAAATATGGATATCCATTTACATCACAAAATTTTGTTAATGATTGATCATTGAAATAATACTTAGTTTTTAATGGTGGATGTTCTATATAATAATCTACAATTTGTTTTATTGTTTCATCTATATCAATGTCAGTTTTATCTGCATATTCATATAAATATCTTTGAATTATTGTATTATAATTTAAGCCAATATTATTACAATAAGTCAGAAGTGGTATTCCATTATAGTAATATTTGATAGAAAACTTTTGATAAGATTCAACACATTCATTAATAATTTCTTGAAATGGTTTATTACTTCTTAATTGTTTCCTTAAAATAGCACAACGAATTGAACTTGCATTTAAATCATTTTGCTCGGCATAATCTTTTAAAGGTATGCCTTTATAATAGTAAATTATTCCATACCTATTTATTATTTTTATACCTTCATCGATTAAATCATCAATACTCTTCGTACTACCTTTTGCTAATCTTCTTTTTACAAATGATACTACACTATAATATGACAAATCATTTTGAATACAATATTCTCTTAAAGTTAGTCCTTTATATAGATATTTAGGCTCAAATGGTTGATATTGATCCATAATTGCTTCAACAAATTCATCATCACTTAATCCTTTAAAATTATCAGTATTTCTATATCTGCTCATATATGTAATTAGGTTTCTATAACTTAAATTATTTTCATCACAATATTGTTTTAGTGGTATTCCTAAATAATAATATTTATAAATTCCTTTGTGTTCTTTATCTAAATATTGTTCAATTAGTTCCTCATCAGATAATTCTGGATTTTTTTCTTTTTCTCTATTAATGTATGTTCTAATAGTATTATAATTTATTTCAGGATGACTTTCACAATATTCCTTTAGAGGTACACTTTTATAAAAAAATCTAAAATTCTTATTATCGAATTCTTCCATTGCTAAAATTACTAATTCATCATTTGATAATTTTTCATTTTGCTTTCTTAAATTATTTATTCTAGAATTAATAGTTCCTATATTAATACCATTATCTAAACAATATTGTCTTAAAGATATTCCTTTATACATATATTTAATAGCACTACCATAAGCTTCTATAACCATATCTACAATTTCTTGTTCTGTATAATTTTCATATTTTTTACTTTGTTTCTTTTTCCATATTCTAGATCGTATAGTACTTATATTAATATCATTATCTTTACAATATTTAGATAAAGGTATGCCATTATAGAAATATTTACTTTCTTGCATAACAACACCACCAAATTAATTGCCTTATATTATAACACATTATTTTATATTTTTTTATTTTATCATTTAAAAGATATTAGTTATGTTTTAAATAGTTTTCTAATTCTGATAATTTAATCTTATTATTTAAGTTTTCGATAAATATCTCATTAGAATAATTAAAAGCTAGAAAGGTTATATCATTAATTATAATTCTATGTGGTTCTAAATAAGTAAGATTTGTTTTATCAATAGTCCTCAAATTACCATTAATAATAATTGGCTTAACCCTACAAAACTCACAAATAAATTCTAATCTCTTTTTTAATGATTCTTCCATTCTAACTTCTTGTTTGATAACATTTACCATTTTAATCAATCCTTTCTTCGAAAGATTTTTTTCTAAACAAAAAAAATCAATCCTAATTTAGAATTGATTGTCTATTTATTCTCGATACTTATAAATAAGTTCGAGCGGATTTCCCTATGGTGCTGAAAGCAGGAATTGAACCCGCAACCTACTGATTACGATTCAGTTGCTCTACCAACTTGAGCTATTTCAGCATTACAAGAAAATTATAACATAGATATTAAAAAAAGTTAATCTATTTTTAGATCAACTGTGGTACTTCCAATATTTGGAACATTAAGTTTAAAATTAATAACATTTTTATTTCTTCTTAAACATTTATATACTTCATCTTTTACTATTCCTTGTCCAATTCCATGAATAATAACTATTTTTTTATTTTTTAATTTTATACTATCATTTATAAATTCTTCTGTTTTTATTCTAGCACACACTCTATCCATACCATGTAAATCTATATTAGGTAAAAAATCTATAAATGGATCAATTATTTTTTTCATAAATATCAAGTACCTCTTTTATATTGAATGTTTGTTTTCCATTATCTGATAAAAATTTAGATATCGTTGATATTTTTACCGTTTTATCTAATGTATAATCTTTATTGATACAATATATAAATGTAGAAATAAACATATCATAACTACTTTTTGATACTTTATTTTTATCTCCCATTTTAGGAATTATACTAATTAAATTATTATTTTGAAACAAACATCCTACTTCTTCAATATATATTATTATTTTACCAGAAAATAGTCTTTTTGTCCTACTATATAATTCAATTATACTATTTTTATTTGCAATATTTAAATTTATTCCTGTAAGTACTTGTGCATATTTAAGTGGAATTATTACATAATCTGATAGTTTACATACCTTTATTGCATCTTCACTTATTTCTTTTAAATCTGTTATTATCTTTGTACTTCTAAATTTACTTTTTATATCTAATATAAACTCTGAATTATAAATTGTACTGTAAACTACATTTGGAATAAAATTAATACTTCTTATTAATTCATATTTATCATTATTTTTTAAAGAAAGAATTGTTTTTGAATTATTTTTTGTATTTCTAATTACATATTTATTATTTGTTTTTTTATTTAATATATTTACATAATCAGACCTTATTTTATTTGAATGAAGAAAATTAATTATTTCTTTTCCTTCAATATCATTTCCAACACATGAAAAGTAATATACATTTAAATCATATTTACTTAGAACTATTGGTACATTTAATATATTTCCTATACTTTTGGTTATATTATTTATTGTATACTCATTATTTTCTTTTAAAAATGTATTTAAAAAAATATTTAAATTATAATTTAAATCACCAATTACTATTATATTATTCATATTCTTCACCATTTTTAGTATAACCAAAGAAAAAAGAGCTTATGCTCTTTTTATTGAAGTATTAATTTCATAACCTTGTTCTTGTAACTCTTTTATACATAATGATATATTTTGTTCTAATCGAATTTGTGCTTTTAATGAATCTCTTTGAACTTGCGTCATCTTCTCAATAGGAATTTCATATGGTAATATCGAATCCCTAACTAACGAAGTTATTGCTCTTTCTTGTGGTGACATATTCATTGTAGATAAATAATATTCTAATTCTTCATCAAGTGTTTTATTAATAACAAAACTATTATTTGTCATACTTTTTTCTATCTGTAACATATAATCAATACTCTGTTTAAGTTCATTGTAATAATCAGCATTATTTTCAAATGTAGGTTCATTTTTAGAATCAATCTTAGGATTATTGAAAACAACGTTTTCTTTTTCTTTAATTTCAGATTGTTCTTTTTTTAGTTCTTTTTGTTTTTTTGCAACTTTTATTTTATCTAAAAAATCCTTTTTTACTCTAACAGGTTTTACTTTTTCTTTTTTGATTTTATTTTCCTTTATATTTTTTTCTATTTTATCTTTACTTTTTTTACCTAGTAAAATTGCTGAACCAACACCTAAACTAAGCATTAAATATTTATATACATTAATTGCATTTTCACTCGTTAAATCTATTGAATTTACTATTTGATTCTTTTTTTCTATTATTTTATCAATTATCTTATCAAATTTATCAGATTTTTTATAATTATTAAGCATATCATTGTATTTTGATTCTTCACGATTAAGAACTGTACTATTTTCTGCGACTATTTCTTTTTCATTTTTTTTATCGTCTTTACTAAATTTTTGATTTGCAAAATCATAATTATCATATGAATATTCCTGATATTTAGCACCAATAGAATTTAAATCTTTTGTATTGAATTTAGAATCAAAGTTTTTTCCAAATAATTCATCAATATTATAAAAAAAGTGTCCTGAATAATTATCACTATTTGTTGGATCACAAAATAAATATTGTCCATCAATTTCTACCATATTCCAAGCATGTGGGCCACCACTAAATGTTGATTTAAGATATCCATCAACTTCAAAAGAATTTATTCCAGATAATTCGCACATTACATTAAATAATGCACAATAATTAGTACATACCCCTTTTCCTGATATTGCACTTTCAAGTACTTCATCATTATATTTACAAGCTAAGTTATCATCCTTCAAAGCAGTTTTATCATATTCCATATGATCTAATACAAATTTGTATATTATTCTTTCTTTTTCTAAATCACTCTTATCAGCAATATCTAATTGATTTAAATACCCTTTTATTACTTCAACATTATTAACGTCATTCATTGAAATATCTAAAAATATATTTTTTGATTCACAATATTTTACTAAATCTTCTGTATATAAATTGTAATTTCCTTCTATACGTAAATTTTCTAAACTAGGGTATTTTGATAAATCAATAGAGTCAATAGAATTATTTTCAATATCTAACCATTCTACTTTATCAGTATTTTTGATACCACTTATATCATGTAATAGATTTGATCTCAAATCTAAATCTGTTATATCATTTGGAAGAACTACCCCATCAAGTACCTCAAGATTTGAATAAGTAATAGAATATGTATCATCATTTATTTCTATTTTATCTGGATTAACTTGAGAAATTGTATATTCTTCTCTTGGAGTAATTTCATTAGGTTTAATATTTGTTAATTGAGAAAATAAAGTTAAGACAACTGTTCCTCCAATAGCAATTTCTATTAATTTTTTGCCAACTTTACTTTTTAATATACTAGATTTTTTTACTTTCTTATTTAAATTATTTCTATTTATTTTCATTTTGAATCTCCATTAATTTTTCAAGCATTTCATATTCATCCTCAGATAAATTATTATCTAAATCCAAATATTCATCATTCTTATCTTCTAAGTACTTTGAAGCATATATTTCCGAATTAATTTTATAAACAATATAATTTTTACCATTTGCTTTTGCCTGTATAATAATTTCTGCTTTAACATTATTATTATTTTCATCAATAATATCTATATAATCTTTCATATAATCCCTACCTTAGATAAATTGTATCATATTTTTAATAAAAATAATACTAATTTATACTTTATAATACGTTTAATTTACTATTTCATCTTCAATTACCAATAATGAATCATATAATTAATTTTATTTTTTCTTATAAGATATATAATCATACATTTTATCCATTTATTCAATATAAAACTAAGATATTCCTATCTTAGTTTATAATCTATCTACTATTTTTTATATTTGATTGTGCAGATGCTAGTCTTGCTCCTGGTACTCTAAATGCTGAACAAGAAACATAATCAAGACCAATTCTATCAAAGTTTTCTGTGAATATTCTACTTTTATTATTTTAAATATTTTTAATTAATGTTTTTTTTAACATTTTTACATCTTCTATATTTTTTTCATAATTACCATCAATAATATTACCAGTAAGAGGATCTATTATTGGCACATTATAACCATATTTCTTTAATAAGTTCTTTATAATATAAGTTCTTTTTTTCTTTTCTGATATATATTTATGGATGTCTTCACACTTTATTAATTGTTCACTAAACATAACATTTTTACTTTTGCCTCTATTAACTTTTTCTAATAAATATTCTATTTCATCAAAACATCCAATAGCAGCTAAATCTTTATCCATATCTAATGAAGTTGGAATTCTTATTTCACCTCCATCTTGCAAACTATATCCATTATTTAATATACTTTCTAAAAAAACAAAGGATATATTAAATCTTATGTACTCATAAAATGCAGATGATGAATCATCATTACAATAAACCGAACTAAAATTTTTATTTTTAGGATGCATTGCAAAACAAATTTCATTTTCACATTGTTCATAAATTCTTGGTAAACATTCAAAATGTTCATATCCCATTTTAATCAAATCATTTCTTGACATAATTTTTCTAGATTTTATAATTTCTTCAAATATTTTTAAATCTTCTAACTTATTAGAATAATATTTTAAATTTATTCCATGAAAAATTTTGTTTTCTACTCCTTCAATACAATTAAACATTAAACACCCCACCTAAAAATCAATTATAAATATCGACTACTATTATTATAACAAAAAAACTAAGATACTCCTATCTTAGTTTATAATCTATTTACTATTTTTTATATTTGATTGCGCAGACGCTAGTCTTGCTCCTGGTACTCTAAATGCTGAACAAGAAACATAATCAAGACCAATTCTATCAAAGTTTTCTATTGATTTTGGATCACCAGCATGTTCACCACATACACCAAGTTCAATATTAGGATTAGCGAGTTTTGCCTTTTCTTTTGAAATATTTACAAGTCTTAATACACCTTTTTCATCTACTGATTTAAATGGATCACTTTCAAATATTTTTTTATCATAATAATCTTTTAAGAATTTACCAGAATCATCTCTTGAGAAACCAAATGTTAACTGTGTTAAATCATTTGTTCCATAACTAAAGAAGTCACATTCTTTACCTAGTAAATCGGATATTATAATTGCACGAGGAATCTCAATCATTGTTCCTATTTTATATTCAATATCTATATTGTTTTCCTTTAATATTTTATCTGCTTCTGTTTTTATTATATTTTTTACATATTTAAGTTCAACATCATCACCTATTAAAGGAATCATAATATCAACTATTGGATTATTACCATTTTTCTTAACATTAACAGCAGCATTTATAACTGCTTTTGTTTGCATAATTGCAATTTCAGGATATGTGATAGCAAGTCTTACTCCTCTATGCCCCATCATTGGATTAAATTCTTTTAATTCACTGATTCTATCATGAATTTCTTCTAGTGATATATTAAGACTTTCAGCAAGTTCTTTTATTTCACTTTCTTCTTTTGGTAAGAATTCATGTAAAGGTGGATCAAGATATCTAATAACAACTTTTTCATTATTCATTACTGTAAATAATTTTTCAAAGTCTGATTGTTGATATGGAAGAATTTTACTTAATGCTTCTTCTCTTTCTTCTTTTGTTTCTGATAAAATCATTCTTCTAAAGTTAAATATTCTTTCTTTTTCAAAGAACATATGCTCAGTCCTACATAGTCCAATACCTTTAGCGCCTAATCTTTTAGCATTTAATGCGTCTTTTTCTGAATCAGCATTTGCTCTTACAATTATTCTTGAATATTCATTTGTCCAAGACATAAATTCTTCAAATTCGCCTTCTATTTCAGCATCTTTTGTTTTTATTTGTCCTTTGTACACATTACCAGTATTTCCATCAATTGAGATATAGTCTCCTTCAGTTAAAACAATATCACCAATTTTTAATACTTTTTCTTTTTCCGACGCATATGCATCATTCAAACCACTTACACAGCATTCACCCATTTGTCTTGCGACTACTGCGGCATGTGATGTCATACCACCTCTAATTGTTAATATACCATTTGCTTTTTTCATTCCTTCAATATCTTCTGGCGATGTTTCAAGTCTAACTAAAATAGAATCTTCATCTTTTAAATCTTTAGAATTAAAGTATATTTTACCTACTCCTGCACCAGGAGATGCTGCTAAGCCTTTTCCAATAGGTGTTTTTGTTTTTAAATCCTCTTCATCAAATGATTTATGAAGTAATTGTGAAAGTGTACTTGCATCTACCGATAAAAGAGCCTCTTCTTTTGTTATTAAACCTTCTTTTACAAGATCAACTGCTATTTTAACTGCTGCTTTTGCTGTTCTTTTTCCATTTCTAGTTTGAAGTATATATAATTTACCATCCTCTATTGTAAATTCCATATCTTGCATATCTTTATAATGTTCTTCTAATTTTTTTGCATATCCATAAAATTCTTCATATAAGTCTTTGTTATAATTTTCTAAAGTTTTGATTGGATTTGGAGTTCTAATTCCCGCAACTATATCTTCTCCTTGTGCATTAATTAGATATTCCCCAAATAGTTCATTTTCACCAGTTGCTGGATTTCTTGAAAATGCTACGCCACTACCAGATTTTTCATTTAAATTACCATATACCATTTGCTGAACATTAACTGCTGTTCCCCAAGAATATGGAATATTATTCATTTGTCTATATATATTTGCTCTTTCATTATTCCAAGAATTAAATACGGATTTTATTGCTTCTATTAATTGATACTTAGTGTCTTGTGGAAATTCTTCCCCTGATATTTCTTTATAGATATCTTTAAATTTAAGTACTATTTCTTTCATATCTTCTTTTGTAAATTCTATATCTAATTTAATACCTTTTTCTTTTTTTATTTCATCTAAGACTCTTTCAAATTTACTTTTATCGTATCCTTTAACAACATCAGAAAACATTTGTATAAATCTTCTATATGAATCATATATAAATCTTTTATTTTCTTCACTAAAACTTTCTACTATTTCGTCATTTAAACCTAAGTTTAATATTGTATCCATCATTCCAGGCATAGATGCTCTAGCACCACTTCTAACAGATACTAAAAGAGGATTTTTTTTATCACCTAATTTTTTACCAGAACTTTTTTCAAGTTCTTCTAATTTTTCATTTATTTCTTTAATTATTTCATCATTTAACTCTTTATTATTTTCATAATAATTATTACATGCATCAGTACTTACTATAAATCCATTTGGAACAGGAAGACCAATTTTAGCCATTTCACAAAGATTTGCACCTTTTCCTCCTAGAATATTTCTCATATCTTTATTTCCTTCTTTAAAAGAATATACATATTTCATAATTTATTCCTCCTCGTACTTTCTTTTTTCATCTAAATAGCATTTACCACATAATGGTATATATTTTACATTATTAACTGAACCATCTATTAAATTAGTATCTCCTTTTAATGTAAATTTATCATTTATAAATCTCGCATTAAATTTTGCTCTTTTACCGCATCTACATATAGTTATTAATTCATCTAATTCATCAGATAATTCTAAAAGTCTTTTACTTCCAGTAAATAACTTACTTTGAAAATCAGTTTTTAGTCCATAACATATAACAGGAATATTATAATATTTTGTTATATAGTATAATTCATCAACTTGTTTTTCACTCAAGAACTGTGCTTCATCAACCAAAACACATGATATTTCATCTAATTTATTATAATATTTTTCAATAGATTCATTTTCTTTTAAAAGAATATCTACCTTTCTTTTAAGACCAATTCTTGATTCTAAATAGTTATTTCCTTTTGTATCTATTTCTGATTTTATTACAATTACTTTTTTATTATTTTGTTCATAATTATAAGCAACTTGCATTAATGCAGAACTTTTTCCACAGTTCATTGCTCCATATCTAAAATATAATTTCGACATTCTATTCACCCTACTTTATTATACCAAAATAAAAATGTATTTACATTTGTAAATACACCTATTTTACACTTTTTAACTTATCTTTTATTTCTAGGATGACACTTTAAATATACTTCTCTTAAATGTTCGTTACTTACATGTGTATATATTTCTGTTGATGATAATGATGCATGACCAAGTAACTCCTGAACAACAAGTAAATCACAACCATTATCTAATAAATGTGTTGCGAATGTATGTCTAAACATATGAGGAGTAATATTTAGTTTAATACTTGTTCTTTTTATAATATCATCTATTATTTGTTCTACCCTTCTTGTTGTAAGTTTTTCACTTTTTTTACCAACAATTAAATAATCGCTTTTAACACCATCAAGCAATAAGTTTCTTCCTTCTTTTAAATATAAATTAATATATTCAAGAGCGTAATCCCCGAATGATACTAATCTTTCTTTACTACCTTTACCTAATATTAATATATTTTTATTACTAAAATCAATATCTTTTAATTTTATATTAACAAGTTCTGATACTCTGACCCCTGATGCATATAATACTTCTAAAATTACTCTTTCTCGTTGTCCTTCTTTTGTTTTTATATTAGGAACATTTAATATTTCTTCCATATTATTATAATTTATAAATTTTGGTATTCTTTTTTCTTTTTTAGGACTTGATACAAGTAAAAATGGGTTTGATTCTACTTTATTATTTAATACTAAATATTTATAAAATGTTCTAAGCGAACTTAATTTTCTTGATATAGTAGATTTTGCATCATTTTTTTTATTTAAATATATTACATATTCTTTTGCTTCATTATAATCCATATTTTTATAATTTATTTTATTACTTAAAATAAATGAATTATACTCATTTAAATCTTTGTTATAATTATTACATGTAAAATCCGAATAATTTCTTTGATATTTTAAATATTCTATAAATCTATCTATTTCTTTTTCCATAACATCACCACTAATTAAAAGAAGTTTAAAATTTAAACCTCTTCTGTTAATTTATCTTCATATTTTAAAATATATTTTTTTGCTATTTCTGGTGAATCAACTAATATATCTAATTCACTCATTTTTTGATCAGTTGTTAATTCTTTGCTTGTCATTATTGTATATATACGATCTTCTAAATCATCATAAGTTGATTCTTTTTCTTTATAATCACTTTGGATATTTTCATATTCTTTAGAAACAATATCTAACAAACTAGATATATCTTTCATTTTTTCATATGATAAACTTTTTTTATTAGTATTTAAATTTTCATTTTCAAAAAAGTATATGATAAATTCTCTATATAATTTATAATCTGTTTTTAAATAATGATAAAGCATACCTTTATAATCTTTGTTATTTTTAATACTTAAATATAAATTTACAATGGGAATATTTTTTGAATTTTTATCATTTAAATACCCATTTACTTTTGTTTTGTTATATAAAAACTCTTCTATTTTTTCTCTATCTATTTTTTCTATTTTTTCATAAATTCTATTAAAATTTTCTTTATCAAGAATAGCTCTATTATTATAATACATAGGACTATAATATTTTCCTCTTGATGATTCAATATAAACTAAGAATTCACCAGACTCATTTTTTATTAATCTTTTTCCTATTGCATTTTTATCTATGAAATATGTTGTAAAATCATCAATATCTTCTAGAGTACCACTACATAGCTTAACTCTTTTACTACAATAATCTACATACAATGAATAATTTTTTTTTAAAACCCTCTGCATATTTCTTTACCTATCTTATTGTATATGGATTCTCTTCTGTACCATTTCCACCAGCATATAAAGCATTTTTATCTATATATACTACTGGATAAATTTTAAATCCCTTTGATGCATCAATAATACCAGCCATTCCTGAATCTATTCTATAAACTTGATAAGTATTATCCGCAACTGCGGTTATTGTTTCAAGAGAAGATGAAATACCTTCAAGATAATTATAATTTGAACAAGATTCACTTGAACTGTTTGTACAATTTGGATCTGTGCTTGCTCTCATATAGTCACTAACATATATCATACTAATCTTTTGATTTTGGAAAGTTTTTGAACATTCGGCATTTCCATCAATACTTTCATCATCTAAGCTCCTTTTACCTATACATATATCATGACTTATGAAAAAACTTCTTTCTATATCACTAAAAAAGTCAGAATTATATGCTGAATCAAGATTGTCTCTAAGTCTACTTTTAGAAAAATCATTAATTCCTTTATAATTATCTATTTCTATATTATAACGATTGTCCCAAACTGATCTGTCTTTATATGCAATAGTCGAAATAACTCTTAATTCATCATCACTAATTTCAAGTATTCTATATATACCCTCATCAATTTTTAAATAGTTATTAGGATTTTCACCTTTATAAGCATATCTTTCTCCATTTTTATATAATCCATCATCAGAAGTTACTACTGTTTCATTTGTTTCAATATAATCAGCTATAGTTTTAGTTTCATAATATTTACCACATTTTATATATGGAATATATTTATAATTATCTCCATTTTTATTTATTAATACATGACCACTACATTTTACATTTTCATCCTCAATAGAATGAAGTTCTTTAATATATTTTGCATTAATCAATGTATCTGTATTTATCTTTGATTGTTCCTTTTCATCTTTTGGTAATAATTTAACGTTTTTGTTCGCATATTTTTCTGCTGCAACTTTTAAATTTTCTTCCATTTGTGAATATGTATTTGATTTTGATGATCCAGTGCCTTTAAAGACAAATGAAAAAACAATAATCATAACTACAAGTATTACAATAAACGTAACTATTTTAACTATATTTTCTCTAATAAAATTCATAATAATCCCTACCTTTAAACTAATTATAGCATAATAAATTAAACTTAACAAACATTATTTTTCTAGTGTAAACATCTTTACAAAAAAATAGAAACTTTTTACATTTCTATTTTTTTAATAGTTCACTCGCAGTTGTAACTAAACTAGCCATATTTTGCATATCTGATGGAATTATTATTTTAGTTGCCTGACCTTCTGCAACTTTTTCTAATGTTTCAAATTGTTTTAATGCAAGTACTGACTTATCTGCTCCTGCCTCTTTTAAAAGTTTAATACCAGCAGCTGTTGCTTCTTGAACTTTTAATATTGCTTCTGCTTCACCTTCAGCAAGTTTTATTTGTGATTCTTTTTGAGCTTCTGCTCTTAAGATAGCACTTTCTTTTTCACCCTCAGCAATTAATATACTTGATTTCTTTTCACCTTCTGCTTGAAGAATTTTTTCTCTTCTTTCTCTTTCAGCGCGCATTTGTTTTTCCATTGCTTCTTGTATATCTCTTGGTGGAATAATATTTTTTACTTCAACTCTGTTTATTTTTATTCCCCATGGATCAGTTGCTTCATCAAGTATTAAGCACATTTTATTATTGATTAAATCTCTGGATGTTAATGTTTCATCAAGTTCAAGTTCACCAATAATATTACGAAGTGTTGTTGCTGTTAATGTTTCAATTGCATTTATTGGATTTTCAACACCATATGTATATAATTTTGGATCAGTTATTTGAAAATAAACAACTGTATCTATTTGCATTGTTACATTATCTTTTGTAATAACTGGTTGTGGTGCGAAATCTCTTACCTTTTCTTTTAATGAAACATTATTTGCTATTCTTTCTATAAATGGAATTTTAAAATGTAATCCTGTTTGCCAAGTAGATTTGTAACTACCTAGTCTTTCGATAACGAATGTTTTTGATTGTGGTACAATTTTAATATTTGTAATAATAATCAATATTAAAACTATAATTAAAATAATAAATTGCATAACTTACCTCTCCTCTTCTCTAACAATTATTTTAGCACCTTCAATTTTAAGTACCCTTACTTTTTTGCCTTCATCTATATGACTATTTGATATAGCCATCCAGTCTTTACCAGAAACTTTTACCCTACCTGGTGACAACTCATTTATCTCTTTTGTAACTATACCTATTTTACCAATTATCATATCAATATTTGTTTTTGTAACATTTTTATTTATAAATTTATCAAGTAATGGTTTTGTAAATATTAATGAAATAATAGTAAAAAATGTAAATACTACAATTTGAATAATTAAATTATCCGTAAAATATGTACTAATAAATGCACACAAACTACCAAAAGAAAACCAAATAGTAATTAAATTAAATGATAAGGCTTCAATTATCAAAAAGGCAAATATCAAAATAAACCATATCATAACACTTACCTCCTTTACAACTATTATATTACTAAAAATCTATAAAAATCAACAAAAAAATGGCTTTTATACCATTTATTTATTTAATAAATCTAATAAATTAATTTTAAACATATCTTTATCAGCATTTTCTTTACTAATCATAACGCCTTTATATGCATTTAACTCTGTAGCATGTCCTTCTAAGAATAATTCTTCTGGTGAAATTGATTTTAATAAAATAATGTTTTTATTTGTATATATATCATAATGAAGCACTATTTCACCATGAACCTTTGTAAATAATTCATCCGCAGGAAGTGTAAGTTCATATGAAACTGTATTTTTTTCTTCATCAGTAGATACAATATCACCTAAAAATTCTCCCTCTTTCATTTTAGGATAAAATTCAAAGATTAATTTTTTAAACGCAAACATATTGTACTTTTTTAAAGAACGTTCACACTTCTTAAATTTAATTTCATCAAAATATTCAAATATATAATTTCCTTTCATATTATACCCCCTAATCACGGATGACTTTACCTTGATTTGCATGCGCAATTATATCATAATTGTAAACAATTGTCAAATAAAGCCTAAGGTTTTTCATATTATTCTTCTTATGATTTTATTATATCATTAAAAAATATAAGTAAAAAGACCAAAATTATATTTTTTACTTATATTTTACACTATTTTGCATCGTACCAATTTTTACCAATTTCAACGTCTACTTCTAGTGGTACATTTAATTTATATGCATTTTCCATAAAATTTATAACTATTTCTTTAACTTTTTCAAGTTCATCATTTTTTACATTAAAAATAAGTTCATCGTGTACCTGAAGTATCATTTTACTTTTTAAATTTAATCTATTAAATTCATTATATATATCAATCATTGCTTTTTTTAAAATGTCAGCACTTGATCCTTGAACCGGTGTATTAAGTGCCATTCTTTCACCTTGAACTTTAATCATATGATTTGTATTATATAATTCATCTATTTTTCTTTTTCTATTCATTATTGTTTTTACATATCCTGTTTCATATGCATCTTTTATTACTTTATCCATATAATTTTTTATTCCAGGGAATGTTTCTAAATAATTATCTAAGAATTTTTTTGCTGTTTTAATATCAACACCAAGATCTTCAGCAAGGCCAAAACTACTTATACCATAGATAATTCCAAAGTTAACTGCTTTAGCATCTCTTCTCATATTTTTAGTTACTTCATCTTTACTAACGTGGTATATATCCATTGCAGTTTTTGTATGTATATCTAAATGATGTTTAAATGCATCTATTAAATTTTGTTCTCCTGACATATGTGCGAACATTCTAAGTTCTATTTGTGAATAATCACTTGATAAAAATACAGAGTTTTCTTCAGGAATAAATGCTTTTCTTATTTCTTTTCCTTCTTTATATCTAATTGGAATATTTTGAAGATTTGGTTCAATTGATGATAGTCTTCCTGTCCTTGTTAAAGTTTGTGTATATATAGTATGAAGTTTACCATCTTCTTTTACACAGTTTTTTATTCCTACAATATATGTTGTATATATTTTATTTAATGTTCTATGTTCTATTATTTTTTCTACTATTGGATGATAATCTACTATTTTATCTAGTATTTCTCTAGCAGTTGAATATGATGTTTTTTTCTTTTTTGGATATGGTATCTCAAGTTTTTCAAATAATATTTCACCTAATTGTTTTGGAGACTGAATATTAAATTCTTCTCCTGCATAATTATATATTTCACTTGTTAATTCATCTAACTTTTTATTAATATTTTCTCCCATTTCATCAAGTACTTTAGTGTCTACTCTAACGCCTTCTATTTCCATAGAAGCAAGTACGAAAGATAGTTTCATTTCAATATTACTAAAAAGCTCTAATTGTTCTTCTTCTTTCATTTTATTTATAAATTCATCTTTAATATCATAAATAAATTTTGCTTTTTTTACTGTTAAATCCGCAAGTGCTTCGGTACTCATATTTTTTTCTTTTTTAAAGTTATCAAAAAGAGTAATATCGTAATTAAATGTATTTGCTAGATATGCAATATCATCTTTAACATTATAATTTAATATATATCCTGCGATCATCGCATCAAATGTACAATTTTTTATATCTATATCATATTTGTTAAGAGAAACAATCATCTTTTTTAAATCATATGTATAAATTTCTTTACCATCTAATATGTTTTTATTTTCTTTTAATACTTCAAATGGTACATAATATGCATTTTCACCATCATATAAACTCATTCCATAAATATCTGCATTATGATAATTTGTTTCACTTATTTCTAAGTATGCTGAAACCTTTTCTTTTAATTTTAAATCATCAATATTTTCTATTATTTTATATTCTAACTTTTCTTCTTTTTTTTCTTCCTCTTTAAAATCTTTTAAAAAACTATAAAACTCTAAATCACTATATATTTCTCTTAAACCATTAACATCTGGTCCATCATATTTTAATTCTTCTAAGGAATATGTAACAGGTACTTCATTATAAATTGTCGCAATATCTTTACTCATAAATGCAGATTCTTTTCCATCTATTAATTTTTGTTTAGTTGCGCCTTTTATATTATCAATATTATCATATACATTTTCTAAACTATCATATTCTTGAAGTAATTTTAAAGCAGTTTTTTCTCCTATTCCCTTAACTCCAGGTATATTATCAGATGCATCACCCATAAGTCCTTTTAAATCTATCATTCTAATTGGTTTTATTCCATAAGTATCTATAAATGTTTCTTCATTCATTCTTATATAATCTTTTTGTTTTAATAATTTTACTTCTGTTTCTTCATTAATAAGTTGTAATAAATCTTTATCACTACTTACTATTGTTGTTTCAAATTCTGGATCTATAAGAGCCATTTTAGAATATGTACCAATAATGTCATCTGCTTCATAATTGTCTATTTCAAAACATTTTATTCCCATTAATGGAACAAGTTTTTTTGCGACTGAAAATTGTCTTTTTAAATCATCTGGAGTTTCATTTCTTCCACCTTTATAATCTAAATATTTTTCATGTCTAAATGTTTTTCCTTTATCAAATGCAACAAGCATATATTCTGGCTTTTCTTCTCTTATTATTTTGTTTAACATATTAACGAGACCATAAAGTCCATTTGTTGGAAAACCTTTACTATTTCTCATAGTATTTCCTGTATATGCAGTTGCAAAATAACTTCTAAAAAGTAAGTTATTTCCATCTACTAATATTACTTTTTTCAAATTTTATCACCTACATATAAAAGTATAACATAAAAATTTGATTTTTTTTCATTTTTGAGTATAATATTATACGCACTGAGGGAGGAATACAAATGAAAAATTTTAAAATTGAACCTAAGAACATATTAAGGACATTTAGAATTGAAGAAGAATCTAATATGTATATATACAATTTAAATGGTAAAGAGGTATTATTAAAACTATTTACTACTGATAATGAAGAAAAATTAGAAAGTAAAAGAAAAAAAATAGAAATAATGAGTGAAAATAAAGCAATTAATGATGAAATGGGAAATATCGGTAATGCTATTTTCGATGGTAAAATTGTAGGTTATTTTATGCCGATTGATATGGAATATGTAAGACCTATCAGTGAATATGACAGAAGAAAAGATAAAATTGTTGTTTTAAAAAGATTAAAAGAAAAAGTTGAAAAATTAAATGAAAATGGTGTATTTATTGGAGATTTTGATAAAAATGATATTTTAATTAATTATAGCAAAGATAATATTTTATTATTTAATTTAGATAAATGTAAAATTGATGGTATGGATTTTGATAAAAAAAGTAAAAATATTGATAGATTTAATAGTAAATGTAAAAATCAAGAAAATATTGATAGTTATACATTAAATTTATTTACAATTGAACTTTTAGAAAGAATTTATCCACCATATGTTGTTAATTACTTAATTAGTAATGAACTTCCAAAATATCTTGATACTGAAAAAAATAGAAGTATTGTAAGAGAAATGACTTCATTAAATGATTCTTATCAAAAAAGATATTTAATTGATGATGTACGTACAAAAAGAATGTAATTATGAATATAATTACTTTTTTTTGTTCATAATAGTTTTGAAAGGAATGATTTTATGAATATAAAAGATTATATTATTCAAAACTTTAAAGATGATAATTTAGAAACTATAGAAAAAGCTATTGATGACAGTGTAAATGAATATAACGAGGATACTCTTCCTGGTCTTGGAATATTCTTTATGCTTGTTTGGGAAAATTCAAATAAAGAAGAAAAAAATACTATTCTAGAAAAGATTAAATCTAATCTAAATTAGTATTTTTTATTTTGTCCTCTATTATTTTTTTATTTTCTTTTAATCTTTCATTATTTGGTGACAAATTAATTGCTTTATTAACATTTTCAAGAGCTAAAGATAAATCACCTTTATAATAATATGAAACTGATAATAAATCATTTATAGTATGATCATAACTAAACACTTCATTTATATATGTTTTTTCATGGTCACTAATAGTTAGTGCCTTTTGGCAATTACTTATTACTTCATCATAATTACCTAAAAAATACTCTAAAAGTGCCATTTCAACATATGGATCTCTTAAGTATGGTGCTTCATTTATTGCCTTTTCAAGCCACATTTTTGCTTCATCATATCTATTTAAATTTTCGTAGCATCTAGCAATAAATCTCATAGATGCACATCTTTCATCTTTCCATGTTGCACTCTTTAAATTTAAGTGTTTAATAAGTGTATCTATTGCTTCATTCCATTTTCCATAATACATATATTCCCTACCTAAATAATGCATATTTCTATCATTTTCTGGATTTTCTTTTACTGATAACTCTAAAAGCGGAAGATATGAACTTCTTGATTTAGTACTATCAGGATAATGATTTAAAACTATATCTTCATTAATTACAACATTTTCATTTCTTTTTTCATACTCTAATACTTCATGAACTGGATGAATCCATTTATAATTATTTCTGCTATGAATCTTTTCATATATAAATGATACTTTAGGATTATCATTTTCATCTAAACTCCAGTTATATGTATATCTACATCTATTTGCATCCTTTCTCCAAACACTTTCTAATTTTTCTCTCCATCCTTTTAAAAATACTTCATCTAAATCAGTACAAACACATATATCTGCATCATTTGGAACCATATCTAAAGAAATATTTCTTGCCACATCAAATCTCCATGGATTTATTTTCTTTTGTTTTACATGTACTCCTTTTTCTTTTAATAATTTTACAGAATTATCAGTAGATCCTGTATCAAGTACATATATTTCATCTGCTTCTTTCATAGAATTAAACCATCTATCAACAAATTTTTCTTCATTTTTACATATTGCATATACACAAACCCTATATTTTTTCATATATTTGCCTACTTTCCTAAATATTCAATTACTATATTTACAAGTGTATTTGTAAAATAAGAATTTGATTTTATATTATTTAAATCTGGTGATAATAAATATATTTCTTTTGAACCAATATTAACTATTTCATAATCATTATCTGTACTATCTATTGCGACTATTCCCTGAGATATTACATTAGAATATTCATTATTATAAATCCATTTACTAGCTCCAACATAAATATTATCTGTATTAGTTTGTCTAAATCCATATGATACAAAATCTGTATCTGGATTAAAAGTATTTGGAGTTGTTTTTATAGATGCATTTATCATAATAGTAATTTTATAATATCCTATTTTGTTAAATTTAATTAAATTATCTTCACTATTTAGATTAACTAAATTATCAACATCAAGTTCAATTCTATCTAATGGAATTCTTTCATCTGGCTCTATTTTTATACCAGTTGCAACTGTTCCATCATTGTATTTTATTATATATGCATTTTGTATTTTACTTAATCCTGAAAGACCACTTGGTATTGTAAAATCTAAAATGTGATTAGGTCCTCCTCTATCTACAACACTTGCTTTACTTCCTGGATCACCAGTTTTTGTTTCTCCTACTTCTATGGTTTCTGATAATCCTATTGGACCCGTTGGACCTACTTCCCCTTGTTCACCTTTTGGACCTGTTGGACCAAAACATGTTCTGCAACATTTTTTATTTTTATTAATCATGTCTAATATTCTTTGTTCTTCACAATTATTCATAAATTCACTCCTTTAATACATTTTATGAAAAAAATTATTTTTTGTATGTAAAAACTCCCCAAAATTGAGGAGTCTTTATATTTAAGCTATTTTTACAATATTAATATAAGCACTAGTATCTGGTCCTGGAGATATAGTTGCTGCATCTGTTGCTTCTATTGATAAACCTATTTGATCATTAGCATTAAATGAATTTATAGTACTTCCAGAAAATTCTGTATCTACATTTGCTGTTAAACTTTTAGTAATTGATGTATTACTAATAGGTGTTGTATTTTGATTAAGTCTTACTGTAACATCTGTATTAGTACTTGGACTACCATAAAAATAATAATCAACTTGATAAACGCCATTTTCTGGTATCGTTAATTTATTTTGTGTATCTAAAGTTATTCCATTTGCTGGTCCATTACTTCCAAGTGGTACATCTGCCGCAACATTTTGTGTTAAGGTGATTGTATTTTCTGTAGTATCATATTTTCTTCCATAAGTATTAGTTGGTGAAACTGTTGCTCCTGCGGGACCTGTTGGTCCTGTTGGGCCTTGTGCTCCTTGAAGTCCTTGTGTACCTTGTAGTCCTTGTATTCCCTGTGGGCCTGTTGGTCCTGTTGGTCCTGTTGGACCTTGCACTCCTTGAAGTCCTTGAGTACCCTGTAATCCTTGTATTCCCTGTGGACCTGTTGGGCCTGTTGGTCCTTGTACTCCTTGTATTCCTTGTGGACCTGTTGGACCTGTTGGGCCCGTTGGGCCTCCTGCGGGACCTGTTGCTCCTGTTGGGCCTGTTGGACCAAAACATGGTCTACAACATTTCTTATTTTTATTAATCATATCTAATATTCTTTGCTCTTCACAATTATCCATAATTTCGCTCCTTTCGATTATATAATACGAAAAAAATAAAAAATTGAATAATTATAACAACTAAAAAAAGTACAAATTTATTTTGCACTTTCTAATTATTTTATCTTTTACTGACATTTTTAATTTTTATATAATGTAAAACCACTATATTATTTTTGAATTTTACGTCTTACTTCAATTGGTGTATATGGTAAAATAAGTGCTTTACCATACTCGTTTATCTCTGATGTTGTTCCTCTTTGTTCATCATAATCGTATTCTATATAAGAATTATCTGCTATTTTTTTATATTTTTCTAACAAATTCTCAATATAATCGCTATCAAATCCTAATTGTTTACATTGTTCATAACTAATAATACCAGATATAAGTAAATATGACAAATTTGATTCAAAAACATCTAAGTCACGAATACTACTCATCATTTTTTTATGTTCATGCTCTGTTTTTAAAGCTAAATCATAATTTTCTAAACCTAAAAATGAATAAATAGATAGTAGCCATAATTTTTGACTATATTTTGTCTTTATCATTTTACAATTTTTTTGTAATTTTATTAGTTGTAGAGAATTAAATTCAGTCATATTTTTACCAGAGAAATATTGCTCTGCGAGTTTTCTATCCTCTAAAAGATTCAAAAAATGATTATTTTTTTTAGCTTTTACATTCATTATAATTTTCCTCCTTGAAATTTAACCGTATTATACTCAAATACTAAAAAAAGTCAAATTTATACTACATATTTGTTGTTTAAAAAGTTAAATGCAACTTTTTAACTTGATT
>ERZ791618.47-NODE-47-length-65077-cov-2.829934_pt1 | contig 65077 bp, 55 predicted proteins | sample MGYA00510059_ERZ791618 | MGnify/ENA primary metagenome ERZ791618 (study PRJEB30046, sample SAMN00715159) | human gut metagenome | study: EMG produced TPA metagenomics assembly of the A metagenome-wide association study of gut microbiota in type 2...
AGGTGCCGGGCGTAGAGCTCCCTCGTCCGGCGGTCGTGCGGGTAGGCGATCGCCAGCGCCGAGGCCAGCTTGCCTATCTGAAAGTAGTTGTCCCGGTAGAACGAGGGCGTCCGGATCAGGTCGTCGTAGAATTTCAGCTTGGTTTCGAGCGGCAGCTCGGGCGCGCGGAAAAGCAGCTCGGCCGTCGCCAGAAAACGGACGTATCCTTGCGCTGCTTGTAGAACTCGTTCAGCGAGATGATCGTAGGCGTGCTGCCCGGATTGAGCGCCAGCGCCTCGTCGTAAGTCCTTTGGGCGAGGGAGTCGAGTCCGAGCATGGCGTACAGCTCGGCGAGCGCGACATAGTTCTGTTCCTCGTAGGGAAAGTCCTCGACCGTCGCTTTCGCCTCTTCGACCGCCTGCTCGTACTTCCCCATGCTCATCAGCATCTGACGGCGGAAAGACGAGAGAATCTCGATTCTCCCTAACCGGCTTTGAGCCGAGTCGAGTACCGCCAGCGCTTGCTCGTATTCTCCCTTCTGATCGTACAGGGCGGCCGTGAGGCGGTAGTTGTCGGGGTTATCCGGATCGGCTCTGAGCAACGAACGGTAGACGGTCATCGCCGAGTCGAGCCGGTTCGTGGCGATCAGCAGCCGTCCGAGCTGTCCCCGGTACCAAAGATTGCCCGTGTCGAGCCGGTTGGCCCGCAGGCAGTATTGCAGGGCTTTTTCCGGCGCGCCGGCTCCGGCGTAGAGGATGGCAAGCTCGTAGAGCGACGGGGCGTGCGTCGAGTCGATCGCCAGCACTTTCTCGAACAGCCGGATCGAGCGGGCCGTGTCGCCCTCCATCACGTTGTTCTTGATTCCCTCCGTGTAAAAGAACGAAGCGGTCGTCTGAGGATCGTATTCCCGATCCGCCGCCGGTTTTCCTTTCGGACGCGCCGACAACGAGCAGGCCGCCTCGATCGGAAGCAGCTGGCGGCAAGGACGCAAACGCGGAAAAGGCTTTTGAAGTTCATACGGTTCGGTCGTTAGGTGGTTGCCCGGCGTTCCCGCTCACAACACCGAATCGAACTGGCGCAGGAAGCGCACGTCGTTTTCGAAATAGAGACGCAGATCCTTGACGCCGTACTTGAGCATGGCGATGCGTTCAATACCCATGCCGAAGGCGAATCCGGAATATTTCTCGGGGTCGATATTATTGGCTTTCAATACGTTCGGGTCCACCATGCCGCAGCCCATGATCTCGAGCCAGCCGGTATGCTTGCAGACGTTGCATCCCTTGCCTCCGCACAGGTTGCACGATACGTCGACCTCGGCCGACGGTTCGGTGAACGGGAAATAGGACGGACGCAGACGGATTTGAGTATCTTCGCCGAACATTTCTTTGGCAAACAACAGCAATACCTGCTTCAAATCAGTGAATGATACATTCTTGTCAATGTAGAGTGCTTCCACTTGATGGAAGAATGCATGGGCACGATAACTGATCGCTTCATTGCGGTATACACGTCCCGGACAGATGATGCGGATAGGAGGTTGCGAATGTTCCATAGCTCTTGCCTGTACGGAAGAGGTGTGAGTGCGAAGTACGATGTTCTTTTTCACATCTTCCTGATTGGCTTCGATGAAGAAAGTATCTTGCATATCACGTGCAGGATGGTCTTCGGCAAAATTCATGGCAGTGAATACGTGCAAGTCGTCTTCTATTTCGGGACCGTCGGCAATACTGAAGCCCAGCCGATGGAATATATCAATGATTTCATTCTTTACAATGCTCAGCGGGTGACGTGTTCCCAGTTCGATGGGATAAGCCGTACGGGTAAGATCCATTTCGGCTGCGCTGTTATCTTGGGTTTCGAAAGCTTCTTTCAATGAGGCGATACGCTCCTGAGCCTTGTTCTTCAGCTCGTTCAGTTTCATACCCACCTCTTTTTTCTGCTCGGCAGGTACGTTGCGGAAGTCTGCCATCAACTCATTAATCGCTCCTTTTTTGCTAAGATATTTAATGCGCAAGGCTTCCAATTCTTCCGCATTGGCTGCTTGCAAGCCTTCAATTTCCTGAAGTAATTGTTCTATTTTAGCTAACATAGTTTCTTCTTTATTTTTTAATGACCGCAAAGTTAGCGAATTAAACCCATATATTTTGCTGAAAACTAAAAAAAACGATATTTTTGCATCGATTTTTTCTAAATATAGAAAATGAGAAAACTTATAATCGGAGTTTGTCTGCTTATGCTGATAAGCTCCTGTGGAGGTGGGAAAAAGAAAATGGACCCCTTCGAGACGCTTACTGAGGAGATTGATTCGCTGACTGCAACCCCGGACACAACAGAAGCGATGGCTGTGGTAGAGGAAGAACCAATGGTTCCCGCTACGGCCGACGAAAGTTTTGCCGACTTTTTCTACAATTTTGCCAGTGATGAAAAATTACAATTGTCACGCATCGTGTTCCCTTTGCCGTATTATACAATGGAAAAGAAAGAGCACATTGAAAAGGAGCAATGGAAACACGATCCTTTATTCAGCCGGCAGGATGCCTATACAGTTCTGTTCGATAAGGCGGAAGACATGGAAATGGAGAAAGATACGGGTCTAACCAGTGTCAAGATAGAATGGATTTACTTGAAGAAGGGAAAAATCAAGCGGTACTATTTTGAGCGGCTGAAGGGGCTGTGGAAACTGGAAGCCATAGATTTTGCGGATATGCCGAGAGAGGATACCGGTAAGGAGGACTTCTTTGAGTTTTATGAACGTTTTGCCAATGATTCTGTTTTCCAGTTGTCTCGTTTGCACGAACCGTTGAAGTTTGTGACCGCTGATCCCGAAGACGAGTTTCAGATACTGGAAACGACTTTGGAGGCCGGGCAATGGTTCGCATTCCAGCCTGTATTGCCTCGTGAGAATCTGACTAATGTAAACTATGGCCAAAACGAGAATGTGCATTCCAATACGAAGGTGATTGAAATGAAAGGTTTTGGCAATGGATTTAATAATACGCTCTATTTTGAACGGCGCCACGGTCTGTGGAAACTGATGCAGTTTGAGGATCTGAGCGATTGATTTGATTGTAAATGAAGGAAATAAAAGACTACTCTCTGTTGCCTCATAATACATTTGGTATGGATGTGAAGGCATCTTTGTTTGTGGAATATGAATCGGTGACAGAGCTGCAATCCATCTTGTCGGATAAAAAACTGATGGCCGGTAACTGGTTGCATATTGGCGGAGGAAGCAATCTGCTTTTTAAAGGTGATTATGCGGGAACTGTCCTGCATTCGGCTATCCGGGGGTATGAGGTGGTTGCTGAAAACGAACAGGAAATAGAGGTAAGGGCAGGAGCCGGTGAGGTGTGGGATGATTTTGTGGCATATACCGTGAAAAACAGTTGGTATGGTGCTGAAAATCTGTCATTGATTCCCGGTGAAGTGGGTGCTTCTGCCGTTCAGAATATCGGTGCGTATGGTGTTGAGGCAAAAGATTTGATTGTAAGTGTGGAAACCGTCGAGGTGGAAACCGGCAGGAAACGGATTTTTACCAAAGAGGAATGCCGTTATGCTTATCGTGAAAGCATTTTCAAGAAAGATTTGAAAGGTAAATATATAGTGACTTACGTCACCTATCGTTTAAGTAAACAGCCGGTTTTTAATCTGGAGTATGGAAATGTGCGTGGCGAATTGGAAAAGCGAGGAGGTGAGGTGGCATTGGAGAATGTAAGGAAGGTGATTATTGCCGTGCGTGAAGCCAAGTTGCCCGATCCCCGGGTGCAGGGAAATGCCGGAAGTTTCTTTATGAATCCGATTGTTCCACGCAGGCAGTTTGAAATAGTACAGCAACAGTATCCTGATATGCCACATTATGAGGTGGATGGCAATAGGGTGAAGATTCCTGCTGCATGGATGATAGACCGTTGCGGCTGGAAAGGCAAACAAATAGGACGCGCGGGTGTTCATTCTAAACAGGCATTGGTCTTGGTGAACTGTGGGGGCGCTACGGGAGATGAAGTGATTGCTCTTGCCAGACGGATACAGGAGTCTGTGCTTCAAAAGTTCGGGGTGGCTATCTCTCCCGAAGTGAATTTTATATAAGGTATGATATGAAGATTACAATACTAGGCAGCGGAACGTCTACGGGAGTACCCGAAATAGGGTGCAAATGTCCGGTATGCACCAGCAGCGATCCCCGGGACAACCGTTTGCGTTGTTCGGGACTGGTAGAAACGGAAGGGCTCCGGATTCTAATAGATTGCGGTCCCGATTTCCGTGAACAGATGATACGGTTGAACGATTTCAAGCCGTTGGACGGCGTTTTGATTACTCACGAACACTATGACCATGTAGGAGGCTTGGATGATTTGCGTCCTTTCTGTCGTTTTCGCGATGTGCCGGTTTATGCCGAACAATATACGGCAGAGCGTTTACGCCAGCGTATTCCTTATTGTTTTGCCGAACATCTTTATCCGGGAGTTCCCCGTATTACATTAGAGGAAATTGTTCCCGATTCTCCTTTTATTATCGGCAATCCCGAAGGAAACAAAGTAGAGGTGACACCTCTTCGGGTAATGCACGGCAAACTGCCCATTTTGGGATACCGTATCGGCCGGATGGCATGGATTACCGATATGTTGACGATGCCTGGGGCTGAATATGATTTGCTGCAAGGACTGGATGTGTTGGTAATGAATGCATTGCGTCCTCAGCCTCACCATACCCACCAGAATTTGAAGGAGGCTTTGGACAATGCACAAAGAATAGGAGCCGGGGAAACCTATTTTATTCACATGAGTCATCATATAGGATTACATGCTGATGCTGAACGGTTATTGCCGCCGCATGTGCATTTTGCATACGATGGAATGAAAATTTGTTTATAAAGCCGGCTTCAACGAATACCGGCACAATCCGTTCAACCCGCATTCCGAACATTTCGGTGTCCGTGCCACACAAACATATCTTCCGTGTAAAATAAGCCAATGATGTGCGGTGGGCACAATCTCCTTCGGAATATACTTCATCAGATATTTCTCGGTAGCCAGCGGTGTGGTGCAGGTTTGAGGAACCAGCCCGATGCGGTGGCTCACGCGGAACACATGTGTATCTACCGCCATGGCCGCTTTATTGAATACTACACTTTGGATGACGTTGGCTGTCTTGCGTCCCACTCCCGGCAGTTTGACAGTTCTTCCAATGTTCCCGGTACTTCGCTATGAAAATCTTTCACCAGCATTTGCGCCATGCCCACCAGGTGTTTTGCCTTGTTGTTGGGATAACTTACACTCCGTATGTATTCATAAATCACTTCCGGCGTCGAAGCGGCCAATGCCTCAGGAGTCGGGAAATCCCGGTAAAGAGGAGGGGTGATCATATTTACCCGTTTGTCCGTGCATTGTGCACTCAGGATAACAGCTATCAATAACTCGAATGGGTTATTGTAATGAAGTTCGGTTTCGGCAACAGGCATCGCTTCTTGAAAATAAGCGATCACCTTGTTATAAAGTTCTTGTTTTTTCATCTTACCTTCTTTTTTCGGTTACAAATATAATTGATAAATCAATAGGGTAGAATTATTCGGGCAATTCATTTGTTTAGTTGAGTAAACTTCTTATATTTGCATAAATATATTAGATTTATGCAGCTTAACGTAAAGAATGAAACTTCTACATTGAAAGCTGTGGTGCTTGGACAACCCGGTTCCATAGGGAAGGTCCCCACGCTGGAAGAAACTTATGACGCCAAGTCATACGAGTCCGTATTGCATAACATATACCCCCATGAAGAAGATATTTTCAAAGAGATGAGATGCTTTGAAAGCGTATTGTTGAAATATGGGGTACAGGTCTATCGCCCGTGGACACTGGAGAATTGTAATCAGGTGTTTGCCCGTGATGTGGGATTTGTGATTGACGACAAGATTATTGTTTCCAACATCATCCCCAACCGGGAGGATGAGAAGGAAGCCTACGAAGTGGTCTATAATCAGATAGCTTATAACAAGATTTTCAACCTTCCCGAAAAGGCGCACGTAGAGGGAGGTGATGTGGTGCTTTACAATAATATAGTGTTTGTAGGCCTTTATACCCAGCCCGATTACCCGCAGATGAAGACGGCACGTACCAACCGGTATGCTTTTTCCTTTCTGAAAGAAATCTGTCCGGGGAAGATATTCATCCCCTTGGAGCTGAAAAAACATAATACAGATCCACGTGCGGGGATTCTGCATCTGGATTGTACCTTTATGCCGGTAGGGAAAGGGCATGCGATTATTTATAAGGACGGATTTATGTATCCTCAGGATTATCATACTCTGCTCGATTTGTTCGGCAGGGAGAATGTATTTGAAATAACGCGGGAAGAGATGTACTATATGAATACGAATGTCTTTTCCATCTCTCCTGAGGTAGTGGTTTCTGAAAAGAACTTTATCCGCCTGAATACCTTTATGGAAGAGGTATGGGGAATGACGGTAGAGCGTGTACCTTATTATGAAATATCTAAGATGGGCGGACTGTTGCGCTGCTCCACCTTACCATTAATCCGAGAAAATGACTAAACAAACAACAAACCACATTTTGATGGTGGAACCCGTGGCCTTCGGGTTCAATGAAGAAACACGGCCAACAATTATTTCCAGCAGCGGACAGTTGCGGCAGGTGAAACAGTACAAGCTTGTGCCTTGAAGGAATTTCGGGGCATGGTGGATAAGTTGCGTGCAAACGGCATAGAGGTAATAGCGGTGCAGGATACCCCGATACCTCATACTCCGGATTCCATATTTCCGAACAACTGGGTGTCCTTTCACGACGACGGAACGGTGGTGCTGTATCCTATGTTTGCGGAAAACCGCAGGGCGGAAAGACGGGCGGATATCTTGCAGCGGATAGAGTCGGAGGGGTTCAGCATCCGTCGGAAGGTAGATTATACAGGTTTTGAGGAAGAAAACCGGTTCCTGGAGGGGACCGGGGGAATCATTCTGGACCGGGTGAACCGTTATGCATACGCGGCTTTGTCGCAACGGGTGGACGAAGCTTTATTGGGTCGGTTCTGCAAGGAGCAGAATTTTAGTCCGGTGTCCTTTCATGCTTATCAGACTGTAAACGGACAACGTCTGCCCATTTATCATACCAATGTCATGATGTGTGTGGCGACAGATTATGCGGTCGTTTGTCTGGACAGCATCGACGACGTGGAAGAGCGTGAGCAGGTTTGTCACGTCTTGCGGCAGACAGGGAAAGAAATCATTGCCATCTCCGAGGAACAGATGCATCATTTTGCCGGAAATATGCTTCAGGTGGAGAACGGGAAAGGCGCATTGTTTCTAGTGATGTCTCAAAGTGCTTACGATTCGTTGGATGAAGGCCAGTTACAACGGCTGTCTAAGTATAACGCGTTGCTTCCCATGCCCATCCCTACCATTGAAACGCTGGGAGGAGGAAGTGCCCGTTGCATGATGGCGGAAATATTCTTGAAGAAAGAAAAACATTAAATGATAAAAAGCTTATGGATGCAAAATTATCGGCAGCTCAATTGATGGAGCTTGAGAACAAACATGGAGCACACAATTATCATCCTGTTCCTGTGGTATTGGATAAGGGAGAAGGTGTGTTTGTATGGGATGTGGAAGGAAAGAAATATTATGATTTCCTTTCCGCTTATTCGGCAGTGAACCAAGGACATTGTCATCCGCGTATTATCGATACGTTGGTAAAACAGGCGCGAAAGCTGACTTTGACTTCACGCGCTTTTTATAACAGCCAGTTGGGACGGTATGAAGAATTTGTCACCCGTTATTTCGGATATGACAAGGTTTTACCGATGAATACGGGAGCCGAGGCAGTAGAAACCGCATTGAAGCTTTGCCGCAAATGGGCGTATGAAGTAAAAAAGCTTCCCAAGGATACGGCGGAAATCGTTGTATGCCGGAATAATTTTCATGGGCGTACTACCACTATCGTTTCTTTCTCCATTGATCCGGACGCTTACAATAACTACGGACCTTTTACCCCCGGCTTTGTCGTGATTCCCTACAATGATGCCGAAGCATTGGCGAAAGTGCTGGACGAACATCCTCATGTGGCCGGATTCCTGGTTGAGCCCATTCAGGGAGAGGCAGGTGCTTATGTACCCGATGAGGGATATTTGAAAAAATGTTACGACTTGTGCCGTGCCCACAATGTACTTTTTATAGCCGATGAAGTGCAGACCGGCATTGCCCGTACAGGCAAATTGCTGGCTTGTGACTATGAGAATGTTCATCCGGATATCCTGATTTTGGGAAAGGCTTTATCGGGTGGGGCCTGTCCTGTTTCTGCGGTATTATCATGCAATGAAGTGATGGATGTTATCCGTCCGGGGCAACATGGCTCCACTTTTGGCGGAAATCCTATTGCTGCGGCAGTGGCTGTTACGGCGCTGGAGGTAGTACGGGACGAACAGTTGGCGGACAGGGCATACAGGCTGGGACTGATATTCCGGGAAGAGATGAGAAAACTGTGCGAAACATCTCGTGTGGCTTCTTTTGTCCGGGGCAAGGGATTGCTGAATGCGTTGATAATCAATAATGATGAAACGAAGGATTTGGCGTGGGAGATTTGCTTGAAATTGGCCGAAAACGGTTTGCTGGCCAAACCGACACATACGAATATTATTCGTTTTGCTCCGCCATTGGTGATTACAGAGGAACAATTAAAGGAGTGTATCGAAATTATAAAGAAGACGATTGCTTTGTTTGAATAAAGGATTTTTTATCCTGTCTTTTAGGGGTGGATTCAATCTGCCCCTAAAATCGTTTTCACTGATACCCACCTGTTTGTGACGCTTCATCTTTCATTGTTCCATACTGTTTGGCTATAGAAAAGGTAATTATTTGATGAGGCTGTTTCTTCTTGATAAGAATATTTAATGCAGTTATATCCGGTTAACTCGGAAATAATTTCTATCTTTGCACCCCGAATTAAAAAATAGACGTATGATGCCGTGAATAGCGGTCGTGTATTCTAGAACACCACGTAAAAAACAGGAGAAATGAAGAATAATAATACTGTATCTGTATCGTTCATGTTGCTTGGCATACTGTTTTGTGTATGTCTTGTCGCAGCAAATTTATTGGAAACCAAAGTTGTCCAGATCTGGAAAATTACGGCGACTGCCGGACTGGTTGTATTTCCTATCTCTTACATTATCAATGATTGTATAGCCGAAGTATGGGGCTTCCGCAAGGCACGTCTTATCATTTGGATGGGCTTTGCCATGAATTTCATGGTGGTAGCTTTGGCGCAGCTTGCCATTCTGATGCCCGCAGCTCCGTTTTGGGAAGGAGAGGAGGGCTTCAACTTCGTTTTCGGCATGGCGCCCCGCATCGCTGTAGCCAGTCTGACCGCTTTCTTGGTCGGCTCTTTTCTCAATGCCTATGTCATGAGTAAAATGAAGCTGGCTTCGGGAGGAAAGAACTTTTCACTTCGTGCCATCACTTCTACTTTGGTGGGTGAGAGTGCCGATTCCATGATTTTCTTTCCTGTTGCCTTTGGAGGTTTGATGCCTGTCGGTGAACTGATAAAGATGATGGTTATTCAGGCAGTGCTCAAGACACTCTATGAAATTATTATCCTGCCCGTTACCATCCGTGTGGTAAATTACATCAAGAAGGTGGATGGCAGTGATGTCTTTGATGAGCATATCTCATACAATGTATTGAAAATCAAAGAACTTTAATAAGATGCTGATGTGTCAGTGTGCCGGTTAGCCAATTACCATGCGGTATATGGCGCAGCATATCCACATAGCGCGGCAATTGGCACATTGGCGTATTAGTAAATTGAAAAATTGTCAACAATGAATAAAAGTGACGCATTGGTTGTGTTCAGCGGAGGGCAGGACTCAACCACTTGCCTGTTTTGGGCAAAAAAACATTTCCGCAAAGTGTATGCTTTAAGCTTTATCTATGGACAAAAGCATGTGAAGGAAGTGGAGCTGGCCCGTGCTATTGCCGGAAAGGCAGGGGTGGAGTTTAAAGCGATGGATGTTTCCTTTATAGGCAACCTGGGTAAAAATTCGCTGACAGATACTACGATAACGATGGATGAGGTGAAGCCTGCCGATAGTTTCCCTAATACGTTTGTGCCGGGGCGGAATTTGTTCTTTCTGAGCATTGCGGCTGTCTATGCACGCGAATTGGGAATCAATCATATCGTGACCGGTGTGTCACAGACAGACTTCAGCGGTTATCCCGATTGCCGGGATGCTTTTATCAAGTCGCTGAATGTGACATTGAACCTTGCCATGGACGAGCAGTTCGTGCTTCACACTCCGTTGATGTGGATTGATAAAGCGGAAACATGGGCGTTGGCGGACGAATTGGGCGTGCTCGATTTGATCCGGCATGAAACGCTGACTTGCTATAATGGCGTACAGGGGGATGGCTGCGGTCATTGCCCGGCCTGTAAGCTCCGTCGTGAAGGATTGGAAAAGTATCTGGAGATAAAGGCGGAAAGAGAGAAATGCTAGGATAAACGAAGGTGTTTTCTCTTTGTATGAAAGGTGTTCCTTTCTTGCCGGGTATATCGTTTCACTTTAGTGAGCAAATTTTATCACTGAAGTGAAGAAGTTTCATCACTCAAGTGGTACAGTTTCATCACTTCAGTGAAACGATGTACTTGACAGGGAGAGAATTTCTATTCCAAGGTATGAAAGAGAAAACATGAATATGAAAAAAACAGATTTTAATGGAAAGAAAAGATGAATTGACCCTTCTCGGGTCGAAGACCGAGTACAGGCAAGATTATGCTCCCGAAGTGTTGGAGTCCTTTGTGAACAAACATCCCGGAAACGACTATTGGGTACGTTTTAACTGTCCCGAATTTACCAGTTTGTGTCCTATTACAGGACAGCCCGATTTTGCGGAAATCCGTATCTCCTACCTGCCTGATGTGAAAATGGTGGAGAGCAAGAGCTTGAAGCTGTATTTGTTTAGTTTCCGTAATCATGGCGATTTTCATGAAGATTGCGTGAATATCATCATGAAAGATTTGATTAAGCTGATGGATCCTAAATATATTGAGGTGACGGGCATTTTTACTCCGCGCGGTGGTATTTCCATTTATCCGTATTGTAATTACGGCCGTCCGGGTACTAAGTATGAGGAATTGGCGGAGTATCGGATGCGTAATCACGATTTATAGATGTATCTCTTGGAATGAATAGATAGATTGTGGACTCAAATATTTGCTGGTTTTGAAAATTTGTTCTATTTTTGCACTCCGAAAAAAGGAGAGGTGCTCGAGTGGTTGAAGAGGCACGCCTGGAAAGCGTGTATACCCCAAAAGGGTATCCGGGGTTCGAATCCCCGTCTCTCCGCAAAAGTAGAAAAGTTAAAGTTGTAGATTCTTGAATTTGAACAATTCAAGAATTTTTCTTTTTCCAGCACTTATCTGTATGGATGATAATGCGGAAAGTGGTGAATACAAAAGGTGAATAAGAAACAGTACCCATAGTTCAGGCAGATTGATTTTATAATGGATGTAAAAACAATCTAATCGGGATATTATTATGGATATAAATTGATTGACGCAAAGGCTGGAAAAGTATAGCTTACGCTCAATGAATCATTTATGAAGGATCCCTTTCAAAATCCTTCACGACAACACATTGAAAAACAATGTATTGTGTAAATATGAAGGATTTGAAGGATTTCCCGGTGTTTTTTTATTTTAATAGGTTTTATGATAACTCCAATCCCAGTGCTTCTTTTAATTTCAGCAGATTCGGGTTTTTCTTGCTCATCATCTGGAAACGTTCCACGTGGCTGTAAGCACGGATGTTCTCGGTAGGGGCACTGACACGTACCGTCATGGTGATTTTCCGGTTGTGCAGACGTTCGCGTAAGTGATTCTGAACCGATGGTATCAATTGTACCATATATTTTTCTACCATATCATTGTCTACTGTCACTTCAAAAGTCGTGTCATTCAACAAATGCGGATGCATGTTCATCATTCGTGCTGAGTTAGCCTTCTCTTCTTTGGGCAGGGCGGCTGCAAATTCACGCCAGTAATAGTCCAGATCTTTTTCATTGAAAATATAATCTTCGTATGTGGCATCGTTTTGGACAGCGGTGCTTGCCGCTTTTGCTTCTTGCTTCTCCGCGGCTTGCTGTTCGTGCAAAGGACGGCGCAGGGATATACCGAGTGAGCCCGCCTTGAACACCGGGATTTTTTTCTCTTCTCTGGTCTGAGGCAGCGGGCTTGGACGGTTTGCGTTCATACTGCCGGCTGTACTTGTACCCTGTAGCTGAGGAGCGGCAGTTGCTGCGGTCTGTGCAGCGGCAGTTTTAGCCTGAGGCTGTGATGCGTGGCGTCTGTGGAAGCCGCTTGCTGCGTAAATAGGGGTTTTAATATCTTCTTAGGGCCACGCCCACCACTTGCATCGTCGGCATCGGGCAGAGTGAGTTGGGCGCATTGAATCAGTGTCAGTTCTACCAGCAGACGTTTGTTTTTGCTTGCACGATAGTTCAGGTCACAATCATTGCATAGCTTCATGGCACGGTACAGGAATTTCTGGTCGCATTTTTGTGCTTGTTCTTTATAGCGGTCGCGATACCGGCGCCTACTTCCAGCAATTGCAGGGTGGAAGGGTCCTTGCTCACCAGCAAATCCCGGAAATGAGAGGATAGTCCGGTGATGAAATGACTGCCGTCAAATCCTTTTTTCAATACGTCGTTAAAAAGCAGCATGGATTCGGGAACTTTGTTTTCAAGCAACAAATCGGTCAGCTTGAAATAATATTCGTAATCCAAGACATTCAGGTTTTCAATCACACTTTTGTAAGTGATGTTCCCACTGTGAAGCTGACTACTTGGTCGAAGATGGAAAGGCGTCGCGCATACCACCGTCGGCTTTCTGTGCGATGACAGTCAGGGCTTCGGGTTCGGCGTTGATATGTTCCAGTTTGGCAACGTATTGCAGATGGTCGATAGTGTCTTTGATGCCGATGCGGTTGAAGTCATAAATCTGGCAACGGCTCAGAATAGTCGGCAGTATCTTATGCTTTTCCGTTGTGGCAAGGATGAAGATGGCATGATGAGGCGGTTCTTCCAATGTTTTCAGAAAAGCATTGAAGGCGGCTTGCGACAACATGTGGACCTCATCAATGATATATACCTTGTACTTGCCGATTTGTGGCGGGATACGTACCTGCTCAATCAGCGAACGGATATCTTCTACCGAGTTGTTGCTGGCGGCATCCAGCTCATGTATGTTGTAAGAACGCTGTTCGTTGAATGCCAGACAAGACTCACACTGATTGCAGGCTTCGCCTTCGGCAGTGGGGGTCTGGCAGTTGATGGTTTTGGCAAAGATACGTGCACACGTTGTTTTTCCCACTCCACGCGGTCCGCAGAACAGGTAGGCATGTGCCAGCTTGCCGGTGGCAATAGCATTTTTTAAGGTGATGGTCAACGCGCGTTGTCCCACAACCGATTCGAATGTAGCGGGACGGTATTTTCGTGCCGATACGATATAATTTTCCATAAGCGGAGTTCTTTTTTCTAATATGAGTTCTGCAAAAGTACATAAATTATCCGTTTTTATGGGTAGGATTGCTTGAAATATTTCTATCTTTGCAAAAATCAAAAAAGGGATTCTTTGTATGAGCAAATTGCTGACTATTTGGAACTACATCCGGCGCCATAAGTATATGATTACGGTGCTGATCTTTATTGTAGTTATTGGTTTTCTGGATGAGAACAGCTTGATTCAGCGGGTAAAGCATCGCAGTGAGATCAGCGCGCTGAATAGTGAGATAGAGAAATATAGAAAGCAATATGAGGAAGATACGGAGAAACTGAAGGAACTGACCACGAATCCTGAGGCTTTGGAGAAAATAGCACGCGAGAAGTATTTGATGAAGAAGCCCGACGAGGATATTTTTGTGTTTGAAGAATGAGTAAATCTTATAATATAATTTCGATGGCAGGGGCAGTCCTGCTGCTGGCAGGTGCGGTGTTGCAAATCACCCGGTGGGAGCTTGCGCCTTATCTGTATACGCTGGGTGCTGTGATGTTCGGCTATGTGCAGGTCATGGGGAATCGTTATGATGGAAGGAATTTTATCATCAAGCGTTTGCGTAGACAGCAGATTTTCGGGGCTGTCGCACTGGTCTTTACAGGAGTATTGATGTTTACCATGAAACGTAACGAATGGATTGTTTGTCTTTCCATTGCCGCTGTCCTGGAACTTTATACGGCTTTCCGTATTCCGCAGGAGTTGGAGAAGGAAAAACGTTAAGAAACCAGTGTCATTTCTTGTCCGCGTTTATAGAGGCTTATCTTGTGAAAAATAGGAGAACGCGGACGACACTTGTTACGTGTGGTCCGCGTTCTAAAAAATAGTTGTCCGGTATTGTTATTCCACAATGGTCATTTCATCTACCAAGTGTTTCGCTCCTGCAAACTTATCAATAATAAATAAGGTATAGCGGATATCCACACAGGCTGCACGTTGTAACTGGGGATTGTAAGCAATGTCACCGGTCAGTCCTTCGTAGTTGCGGTCAAAGCCGGTACCGATCAATTCCCCTTTGTTATTGAAAACGGGGGAGCCGGAATTACCTCCTGTATTGTCTGTTCCTGTAACAAAACAGATGGGCATTTCACCATTTTTCATGGCATAGCGCCCGAAGTCTTTCTTGTTATACAAGTCCTTCAGTTTGGCCGGAACCACGAATTCATAGTTGTTCGGATCCTCTTTTTCCATCACTCCTTTCAACGTGGTGTAATAGTTGTATTCCATACCGTCTTTGGGGCTGTATGAACCTACTTTACCATAAGTGAAACGTAACGTGGAGTTGGCATCCGGATAAATAGGAGTGCCTTCATGCTGTTTCAGCTTCATCATACCCTCTACCCAGGTTTTATGGGCCAGATTATAAGCATCGGTTTCGGCTTTCATGGCTGCATCGGTATCTGCATAACCTTGGTCTACTGATTTGGCATATTGCACCATCAGGTCATTTTCCAATGTCTTGGCATCCGGCTTTGCCACAAAGTTGTCAAAGGCTTCACGGCTTCGGAAGATGGATGTATCAAAACAAGCATCGACAAAGGCGTCAATGTTTCCTTTGAATTCTTTGTCTATTACTTTAAAGATGCTGATGCGCTGTTCGGCCGGAATTAATTCTGCGTAAGTTTTCAGCAAAGCTTTGGAAACTTTACGGTCTATTTCGGGATTATAGTCTTTATTGAAAAATTTATCGGCTTGTTTGATCAGTGTGCTTAATGCATGATCCAGCGGATTGATTTCTTTAGTAGCATGAGGTACTTTATATCCTTTTTTCAATGCTTGCAGGACTTTGTCTGTGGAAGGAATCTTATAGAATTCCGTTCCCAGTTTGCAAACTTCGTAAATGGCTTGCTGATGATATACGGCATCCCGGCGTTTGCTCACGATTTCCCGGATAGCATCGAAGGCTTTCTGGTAGGCGTCAGTACCCGTCTCACGTCCGTAAGCCAGAAGCTTTTCCTGTTGTTTCTTTTTCGTATCAAGTACTTTCAGCTGAACCAGTCCTTCGTTCATACCGATAGCATTCTTCCAGTAATTGGCTGACGAGGCGTATTTGCTGGCATACTGGATGCGTACTTTATCACTTTTCAGCATCTCTTCCAGCAGATTATTCAATCGTACGGTGCGGACGGTCTTACGCATGAAGTTGGTAGTCTGCATACGTTCTTCCACTTCGTCCGAAATCATGTATCGCCAGTTGCGTCCGGGAAATCCCATTACGAAAGTGAAGTCTCCCTCTTTGACTCCTCCCAGGTTGATGGTCAGATGTTTTTTCACCTTCAAGGGTACATTGCTTTCGTTATAGTCAGCAGGTTTACCGTCGGGTGTTGCATAAATGCGGAACATGGAGAAATCGCCACAGTGACGGGGCCACATCCAGTTATCGGTGTCAGCTCCGAACTTTCCGATGGAGGAAGGAGGAGCGCCTACCATACGGACGTCTTTATAGATGGTCTTTATAAACAAGTAATAGCGGTTGGCTCCGTAGAAAGGCTTTAGTTCCAAAGCGGTGAACGGAGTGATCTCTATATTTTCTTGTTCGGCAAAACGTTTGGCTACTTTGCTCAGATAGGAGGGGGACAGGTAGTTCAGTCCTTCCGGGTCCTCATCTTTGGCCAGTTGTTCCTTTACATAAGGAGTGACGTCCAGAATTCTGTCTATGAAGGTGACAGTCAGCCCCTTGCAGGGAAGTTCTTCTTTGCGGCTCATAGCCCAGAAGCCGTCAGTCAGATAGTCGTGTTCTACCGAACTGTGTTGCTGGATATAGCTGTAACCGCAATGATGATTGGTCAGCACAAGACCTTCGGCAGAAATGATTTCACCGGTACAACCACCTCCGAAATGCACTACAGCATCTTTCAGGCTGATGCTGTCCGGACAATATACTTTATCAATGCTGATATCCAGTCCCATATCATACATGGTGGCTGCATTCTGTTCTTTCAGATCAGTCAGCATCCACATCCCCTCGTCGGCATGGCCGGCAAGGGTTGTGAAAGTAAATAGCGAGAGTAATAGTATCTTTTTCATTATTCAACAATAGTCATTTCGTCAATCAGGTGTTTGCATCCGCCCAATTTGTCGATGATGAATAATACATAACGTATATCCACTGCGATACAACGCTGTAAGTTGTTGTCGAAATTAATGTCACCACTCAGTGATTCCCAGTTGCCGTCAAAAGCGGCACCGATGAGTTCGCCGTTACCGTTGATGACGGGAGAACCTGAATTACCGCCGGTAATATCATTGGTAGTCAGGAAACAAGCAGGCATATCACCGTTGGGCAATGCATAACGTCCGAAATCTTTTGTTTCATACAATTCTTTCAGTTTGGCGGGAACAACAAATTCCGGATTGGTAGGATCCTCTTTTTCCATGACACCTTTCAGCGTAGTGTAGTATTTATAGTGTACGCCGTCTTTGGGATTGTATGATTTCACATTGCCGTATGTCAGACGGATGGTGAAGTTGGCATCCGGAGCTTTGGGTTCCGGTGAATACATTTCACACAGACCGCGTACATAAGTTTTGTGTAATAAATCCATGCCTTTCATCGATTCAGCCAGTTCGTTTCCCAGCTTGTCCATCAAGTCATATTTAGCCCGTACGTATGCAGTCATAGGATCTTTTTCTATGGCTTTCACGGTAGGTTTCTTGATGAATTTATTGAAATTCGCTTCGTTGGAGAAGATGGAATTGTCATAACAATGGTCTACGTATGCGTCATAGTTACCTTTAAAATCCTTCTGGATGGTAGTATAGAAGGCAGGTAAAGCATTGGCAGGAACCATTTCGGCATACAGGGGCAACAGAGCTTTGGCCACTTTGCGGTCTACTTCGTGATCGTAGTCTTTGTTATGTATATCGGCATATACTTTTTTCAGCGTTTCAATATTTTTATTAATCGCTTCTTTATCTTTATTTTTGATTGCGTCTTTCAGCTTGTCCAGAATCAGATAAGGAGTGCCGAATTCTATACCTCCTTGAAAGACTTCACGGAAACAGGTGTAGTTATAAAGAATAGGATTACTCTTTTCGATGGCGGCATCAATTTCGCTGACTACTTTTTCATAATCAGTGTTGCCTTTGGCTTTAGCAAATGCTGCGAACTTGGCTTCCTGTTCTGCTTTTGTTTCCAATACCTTATTGTCGATAATGGCTTTATTCATGCCGATAGAGTTTTTCCAATAGTTGCTGGAACCTGCATATTTGCTGGCGTATTGGATACGTACTTTGTCACTGGCAGCCATTTCTTTCTTCAGTACATCCTGACGCACACCACGTATGCGGATACGGGGTTCGTTGGTGGAATGCATCCGTTGTTTCACTTCACTTTGAGTCAGATAGCGGTTGGTGCTTCCGGGGAATCCCATAATCATGGCATAGTCACCCTCGTTAATACCTTTCAGTGAGATAGCCAGATGCTTTTTGGCTTTCAGAGGAACATTGTTTTCATTATATTCTGCCGGTTCGCCGTTGGCATCCGCATAAATGCGGAAGACGGAAAAGTCGCAAGTATGGCGGGGCCACATCCAGTTGTCTGTTTCACCACCGAATTTACCGATGGATGAAGGCGGAGCGGCAACCATGCGTACGTCGCTGTAGGTTTTCAGATAAATCAGATAGAATTTATTGCCTGCATAGAAAGGCAGAGCTTGTGCGCTGATACCCGCTTTTCCGTTCAGGTCACTGGCTTTCAGTTCCTCGTCGGCCAGTTTTTTCAGGAAGTCGTATTCAAAGGTTTCCTCTTCTTTTACTTCGCCTGATTTTACTTTATTGTTTACTTTATCTGTGACATCGACAATGCGTTCTACAAATTTGAACTTCAATCCCGGAGTCGGTAGCTCTTCTTTGCGGCTTTTTGCCCAAAAACCGTCAGTCAGGTAGTCATGTTCTACCGAGCTATGTTGCTGTATCGCTCCGTAGCCACAGTGGTGGTTGGTCAGGATCAGTCCGTCCGGTGAGATGATTTCACCGGTACATCCTCCTCCGAAAATGCCTACTGCATCTTTTAATGAAACGCGGTTCGGGTTATAAATGTCGTCTGCTTCCAGCAGTAAGCCTTGTGCTTTCATGCGGTCTGCCAAATGCTGCTCTTGCATCAGTTGCAACAGCCACATACCTTCGTCTGCCTTCGACGGCAAGAATGCTACACACATCAATGCGAGCAATAAAAGTTTGAATTTTTTCATGTTGTGTACTAATTGTTATTTCTTTATCCTTATATCGGTTACAAAAATAGAAAAAAAGAGGGAACTTTGCACTATAAATTGCCTTCTCGGTAATAATCTTCTATTTAGTTTTAAATTTTAATAAAATATTTTTGTCACTGAATTATAGATTGTACCTTTGTATGCGAAAAATAGTAATGGGGCGTAGATAAGCATGAATAAACTTTTTTTCTCTGTGGTATCTTTATTGGCTTTTACTTCATGTGCCAGTGAGTATAAGATAGAAGGTAGTTCTTCTGTTTCTCGTCTGGATGGGAAAATGCTATTTGTAAAAGTTCCTAGTGGAGACCGGATGCTGAGTATTGATTCGGCAGAGGTAATTCATGGAATGTTCAAGATGGAAGGTATAACCGATTCTACTTCAATGGCATCCTTGTATATGGATGATGAGAGCATCATGCCTTTTGTCATTGAAAAAGGGAAAATATCCATCAGTATTGATAATGCCCGTATTGTAGTTACCGGAACTCCGTTGAATGATCGTCTGTATGATTTTGTGGGAAAAAAGACTTCTTTGGATGACAGAGCATACGAGTTGGAGCGTCAGGAGAGCCGTATGATTATGGATGGAAAAGCACCGGATGAAATTCAACGTGAGATAACGAGAGAACGTGAGAAACTGGCTGCTGAAATGAATGCATTGGCTAAGGAGTTTATCCAGAAGAATTATGATAATGTATTGGGACCGGGTGTTTTCATTATGTTGTGCAGCAATTTTCCTTATCCTGTCATGACTCCCTTGATTGAGGAAATTATAGAGGAGGCTCCTGACCGATTTAAAAACAACTCCTTGGTAAAGGATTATGTGACAGTAGCCCGTTCGAATATGGAAAAATTAAAAGTTCCCCATTAATGAGGAGCCTTTTTTATCTGTCTTGGTCTGGATTGTCTATTTTTCCTTGATATTTTTCAGGTAAGTCTTTCTCAATTTCCCTGTAAGCCTCTTCCATGGTTGCTTTGATGTTTTCCATTCCCTGGCTTTGCGGATAAATGGGCTTATGTACGACTAATTTCATAGGATGCCAGGATACAAAACCGCCGGTACGGGGAAGAATATTAAAGGAGCCGATAATAGTGAGTGGTACTACGGGAAGTTGCAAATCATCTGCCAGTTGGAAAGCACCTTTCTTAAAATATCCCATGTGCCCGGTAAAAGTACGTGCACCTTCGGGAAATACCACTAGAGAAGTTCCATCCTGTAGTACGTGACGGGCATGTTCTATGGTTTCTATTACCTTCTTGGGACCGGATTTATCAACGAATATATGTCCGGCAGCTTCACAGGCTTTGCCGACGAAAGGCATTTTGCGCAGACTTTTTTTCATCATCCATTTAAAGTTTCGTCCCAGAAAACCATAAATCAGGAAGATATCGAAAGACCCTTGATGATTGGCTACAAACACGTAGGATGTTTTTTTAAGTACTTCCGGATGTCCTACTACCTTGACAGGAATAAGTAATACATAGCAGAAAAGCTGTGACCATATTTTTCCCGGATAATATCCCCAAAAATGCGGATTGCCTATCCATGAACCAATAATGGTAACTATTGCTGTAAGTATGGTTAATACCAGCAAAATGGGAAGTGCTATGAATAGTTGGTATAAAATATATAGTACTTTCATTTGTCTGAATTTTAGTTGTACAAAGATAGAAAAACTATTTTATATTTTATGTAACGTGATTACTGTAATTTCCGGCCATGCTCCAAGGCGCATAGGGAACATCAGGTAGCCCAAACCAATATTGACAAACAAGGATTGTTTTCCTTCCTGGTATAAACCGTTGTGTTCGGGATATACGAATTTAGCAGGAGAGAAGCCAAACAGGCTGAACTGCATTTCATGGGTGTGGCCTGAAAGCATTAGCTGTACATCACTTTCCGGCAAGACTTCTCTGTGCCAATGAGTGGGGTCATGGCTCATTAATATTTTATACATTCCTTCCGTTCCTTTTAATGCTTTCTGCAGATCTCCATAATTGGGAAATGGGGGATTTCCGCTGTTCTCTACACCTGCCAGGGCTATACTGTCTCCATGATGATGTAGAATGACATGATCGTTATTGAGTATTTTCCATCCCATGGCAGCCTGTTTGGATTTCAAGCTGTTCAGGTTAGCTTCTTGAGCTTCTTCTGTTTCCCATTTTATATAAGGGGAATAGTCATGGTTGCCTAAAACGGAATACACTCCGTCTTTTCCTTTTATCTGTTCTAGAATAGGGATAAATTCGTCCAATTCCGTTGCCACGTTATTGACCAGGTCACCTGTAAAAAGTACCAGGTCGGCATGTTGTGCATTAATAAGGTTTACAGCCTTCTGTAAAGCAGCACCGTTGCCAGTCCAGCTGCCGGAATGGATATCAGATATTTGTACAATGCGGTAGCCGTCAAAGCCGCTGGGAAGTTCATCGGAACTGATGGTTACCTCCCTGATTTGAAAATGCTGTTTTCCTTCGGTTGCTCCATATATTACATATATTAACGAGGCTAAAGCCAATCCTCCTGCTACATATCCTCCATACAGTTTTTTGCCGGAGATGATATATAGGAACTTCATAAACAGGATAACAATGACGAAAAGTGCCTTGGGTACGGAGAAACAAAGAAAAATCAATAAGAAATTGCTAAGTCGCTGCATGGAATCCGGACGTGGCTCATGTATAGAAAAGACTAATGTCATTCCCAATAAAAGAAACAGACTGGGAAGCCAATAAGCCCAATGTGTCCATTTTTGGGAAACACGGCGTATATATGCCTTGTATATATACATATCGGGCAATATCAGTAGCAGTAGAAAAAACAGAAATAACTTTATCAGCATCATAATTTATTCGTTTTTTATAGATTGGCGGCGAGAAACTTTTTAGTTTCTTCTATACTCATGCCCCGGCGGGCGGCGTAATCTGCCAATTGGTCTTCACCTATTTTTCCGATGGAGAAATAGCGGGAAGCCGGATGGGCAAACATGAGTCCGCATACAGAGGCATGGGGCTTCATCATACCATTCTCGGTCAATGAAATTCCTATTTGCTTCATATCCAGCAACTCGTCTAATAGGAAATTGATGGATTGGTCGGGCAAGGAAGGATAACCTACGGCAGGACGTATCCCTTGATATTTTTCATTATGCAGGTCTTTTACGCTTAGGTTTTCATCAGGTGCATATCCCCAAAGTTTTTTGCGTACATCTTCGTGCAGTTTTTCGGCAGTAGCTTCCGCCAGTCTGTCGGACAATGTTTGCACTAACATACGTTTGTAATCGTCTTCTGCATAGAGCCGCTCCATTTCTGCATCTACCGTAGTGGCGAATGCTCCTACTTTGTCTGTGATACCCGATGATAATGGACGCACAAAGTCACTCAGACATAAAAACGGGTCATCTTCTTTCAATTTTGCTGTTTGTTGACGCAAAAGCGGAAAACGCTTGCTGTTCAGCAGCAGATCATCTCCGTCGGCATTGGCATCCATGATATTGACCACTCCGTGGGTCTGATACGCTGTATCCAGTTCATTCAACATCCGATTTGCCTCTTTGAAAAGCTGCATGGCTTCACTGGCTTTCGGACGGTCTTCTTCCGCAAAACCGGTGAGCCACATGGCCCGGCATGAATCACATCCATGTATGTCCGCAATGGCGGCAAACTTGGGTTGAAAGCCCCATGCATGGAAAAAATAAATCCAGTTAATGTATTCGCTTACTTCGTGAATCTTGTAATTTACAATCATCTTTTAAACCTTAATTCTTGTCCGCGATGACTTTGGTCTACCTTGTTGTCACTGTAAACCAGATCACCATTGACGAATGTTTTTTCTACCCGTGTGTGGAATTTCTGTCCTTCCATCGGAGTCCATCCGCATTTGCTTAAAACGCAGTCGGCAGTTACAGTCCATTCATGATCCGGATTTACCAATACGAGGTCGGCTTGATAACCGGGGCGGATGTAGCCTCGTCTTTCAATATGATAAAGTTCGGCCGGTGCATGGCACATTTTCTGAACCAGTTGCTCTATGCTTAATATGCCTTCGCGTACTAATTCCATGATAGCTACTAATGAAAACTGTATCATCGGCATACCCGATACGGCTTTCAATGCTCCCCCTTCCTTTTCTTTCAGTAAGTGAGGGGCATGGTCGGTACCTATTACATCTATCAGATTGGTAGACAATGCTTTGCGTAAAGCATTCCGGTCTTCTGAAGTTTTGATGGACGGATTGCACTTGATACGTCCTTTCAATGTTTCATAATCTTTGTCATAGAAGTATAGATGTGACACGCAAGCTTCCGCCGTAATCTTTTTTTCACTCAGGGGTTTGTCTTCAAGCAAATCCAGTTCTTGTGCGGTGCTGATGTGCAGGATGTGCAGGCGGGCATTGTTTTCTTTTGCCAGCCGGATGGCCAGTGAGGAAGAATATGCACATGCTTCCGCACTACGTATCTGCGGATGGTATTTTATATCAGGATCTTCTCCATATTTTTCTTTGAAGGCTGTTGTATTGGCACTGATTATAGATTGTTCTTCACAATGTGCTGCAATCAGCATACCTGCATTGGCAAATACTTTTCTAAGTACTTCCATGCGGTCTACCAACATATTTCCCGTGCTGGCTCCCATAAATAATTTAACACCGCATACCCGGCTTTTATCTAGTGTGGGGAGTACATCCGCATTCGTATTGGTTGCTCCGAAATAGAATGAATAGTTTACGATGCTTTTGGTTGCCGCATCCGCAAACTTGGCATTCAAAGCTTCCAGGGTCGTAGTTTGCGGAGTGGTGTTGGGCATGTCCATAAAACTGGTGACGCCACCTGCTGCCGCCGCTGTGCTTTCAGTATGTATGTCGGCTTTATGAGTCAGTCCCGGGTCACGGAAGTGTACATGATCGTCTATAACTCCCGGCATCAGATAATAGCCTTTCGCATCTATTATTTCTCCACAAGGCTGGGAGGGAACTGTTTCTTCTGCCAGCACTTCAGCTATGACTTCATTCTCAATCACTATCGAACCGTGAAAAATCTTGCCTTCATTCACAATCCGTGCATTCTTTATCCATGTACGTTTCATACTGTTTTCTTTTGCGGGTATTTGCGGAACCAGCTACCCAGTTTTAATTGAATGACTCCTAATACAGCTTCACCGAAGATACTTCCGTTCATTTTTGAAGTACCTAATTCGCGATTGACAAAAATCACAGGAACTTCGGCTATCTTGAATCCGCACTTGTAAGCAGTGAACTTCATCTCAATCTGGAATGCATATCCTTTAAAACGGATGCCATCCAGACCGATTGTTTCCAAGACTTCACGGCGATAGCATTTAAATCCGGCGGTAGTATCATGTATGGGTAACCCTGTGATAATCCGTACATATTTGGAGGCGAAGTAGGACATCAGCACACGCCCCATCGGCCAGTTCACTACATTCACACCACTGACATAGCGTGAACCGATAGCTACATCATAGCCTTCAACGGCACATTTGTTATACAGCCTTGGCAGGTCATTCGGATTATGACTGAAGTCAGCATCCATTTCAAATACAAAATCATATTGATGCTCTATCGCCCATTTGAATCCGGCAATGTAAGCAGTACCCAGTCCTAATTTACCTTTACGCTCAATCATGAAAAGACGGTCGGGGAATTCTGTTTGCAGTTTACGGACAATGGTTGCCGTGCCGTCTGGTGAGTTATCTTCAATAATCAATATGTGGAAGAACTTTTCCAGTCCGAATACAGCCCGGATAATGTTCTCTATATTTTCCTTTTCGTTATAGGTGGGTATAATAATAATACTATCGGATTTCTCCATACATTTTTTGTATTAGCTGAATAAATATCATACAAAAGTAACTATTATATTAACACTCCCGTCAGAATTTAATTTTATTAATTAAAAAAAGAGGATTACCCCTGCTTGGCGCACGGATAATCCCCCTATTTAACAGAATAGTTTAGAAATCTTTAGAATGCCACACCAAGGCGGAAACCGAAATTGTTTAATTTATCCATATCATAGTTAAATACGGTTCCCTTGTTGGTAGAGTAGCTGTAGAATGCTGCCAGATGGAAGCCGATACTGTTTGTCCAGGGGTAGATATTCACACCGACTTCTGGTGATACATAGAAACCCCAAGTGTTGTCTTTCACTTCGTAAATGTAAAAGTCACTGGACATTTTGGTATAGTTGGCACCCAGCTTCAATCCGATATAAGGTTGGCATGCACCGTCACTGAAGCGATAGTGTGTTGCGAAACCGAAAGGCAACTGAAATACGGAATGTTGCTGGTCGGTTGTCAGGGCTGCCGAGTTGCTGATTGGTAGTGTCTGACGTGAAATATACTCATTATTGGTATGATAATTGATAAAGGCACCGATTGACAAATCCGGCAGTATATAATATCCACCTTCGAAGTTCATACCCCAACCGCTTGCTTTGTTTGCAAAGTTATTGCTGATAGGAGCGTTGAACTGCCAGTCTACATTGAAATAGGTAAACGGAGTTACCTGTGCTTTTGCCGGCAGGGCAAAGGCTATGGCGATAGCGGCTACCGCCATCAGTCTGAGAGTTAAATATTTTATAGTTTTCATATTTCCTTTTTATTTTAAATGAATACTTGTTTCACTTACGTTTATTTTTTCAGATAAGGACTCTGAGTGAATGCTTGGTTGATGGCAGTCGTTGTACGGTTTACATTCAAACTGCCACTTCCGCCCAGTAACCCGCTGATGTATGCATTCCAGACAACAGTTAATTTTTCTTTTTGTCCTTCCGGAGCATTCTTTAAATTAATCATGTCGGCCAGCAATGAACCGGTGCTATAGCTGTAAGTGATAGGATAGGGATAGTACCATCCACCTCCCCAATTGCCGCCCCAGTAGCCGGGATACCAATAACCGGGATAATAGCCCCACCAGGGTCCGTCATTATAGTAACCGTGGAAATAATAAGTACTTGCTACGTAGCTTACCTGTAGGCCGAGGTCGGCGTCGTCTTTATTAGCTGCGGTGTAGCCGGCAGCGTTCATCTTAGTCTTGAATGCATTGATGATGATCTGTGCATTCTCGTCCTTCCAGTATTCAGGGTCTTTCTTGTCACCGATGATCAGGATGCTGTCAGGGATATAATAAGTACTGAAGTCATTGAACTTAGTACTAGTGTCATGACTGGTGAATACCAGATACTCATTGTCCAATTTGTCCATGTCCGGGTCTTTCTCGCAAGATACCAAGGCAAAGACCGCCAGTAGGATAGGAATTAATTTTTTCATGTCAAGTTTTTGTTTAAGTTAATACTAATTGTTTTTCGTCTAGTTTCTCTCATACAACGGCCAGCTTATGTTTTTGTTCACTAACAGTCTGTTCTTTAGTGAATTTTTTTGCAGCCAGGTTAATTAGAGTTTCTTTTTTAAAGTGTAATTTAGTTTAGAAACAGCTTTCTTGAAGTCCTTGCCAATCATTGTCAGTGCACTGTCACCCTCTGCCAGAAAGTTTGTCTTTTCGTGTCCCGGAGTAGCGGAAATTAATTGATAAACGATAGCGGTGCTGTCATTAGGAATTCCAATAATAGTTACAACTGTACCACTGTCGGTAAATGCCTGGTTACCATCTTTTGTTCCTAAATAAGTGGTCGTCAGATTGTATGTGCCCAGTGAGTCTTGGCCTGCCTCCTGAAGTGTCAGTTGATAGTTGATACCTTCGGCATCGGCAGCTGGCAGAATACCTTCATAGCTATATGTTTGTAATTCACCCAGTGTGCTGTCGTTCACAGCGAAAATAGAGTCACTTTCACTTTCGGCTATTATTTCAGCACTTTTGTTTCCTTTAGAGCCACAGGAAACAATCATGGCAGCCAAAGCTGCTGCAATAAATACTTTTTTCATTGTTAAGTCAGGTTTTTAATGGTTATTTGGGTACATAACATTTGTTATGCCCGTTTTGTTTTTAATAAGTTCTCTTTTCAGAAAAAACAAGACCATGTTTAAAATGCATTAAACACGGTCTTTAATAAATAGGGCGTTGTATCTGGATAAATCGGACTACCGTAGCCGTATGCCGTTCATACTTCTTCGAATCAGTGAGTTATAGATAATTTTTCCTTTTGATACTTGTTCTTCTGTTTGTGGCAGGTCGGGCATACTTCCTGTCGTAATATAAGCTATGGTGTTCTTCAATAAATACTCTTTGGTATCTCCCAGTGGGTAGAGAGGGGAGATGAGGTTACGTTCGCTCAATGTGAAATCGGGGGTGATTCCATTTACATAGTTGGCTTGTCCTGCCGAGTTGAGAACGTATGCCACAACCGGCCATAAAATAAAGTTGTAACGCTCATCTTGGTATGGTTCCATGGCTACATTTTTGCCAACAGTCGTTTCACCTATTACCACTACATTTTCTGTACCTATATATGGACGGAGACAATTTATGACTGCTTCTGAGGCCGATGCAGTAAATTTGCTTGTCAGTACGTAGAGCTTGCTTAAGTTCAAGTTTTCGGAAGCAAGTCCTGTATTGAGAGGGAAATCAATTTTTTGCGGGTCACTGATGTCATTATACAAAGTTGTGCAAAATACTTTCCCTAGATCTGCCGCAGGTGCCAGATAACTTCCTAAATCTGTGGCACAACTCAAATAACCACCGGGATTGTAGCGTAAGTCCAGAATAAAAGCGTCGGGTGACTGTCCCTTGAACCGGGCGAATATCTGTTTCATCTGTTCCCTGTATTCTGTATCTGTTGCCTGGTTATTGGGGCCTGTACTGAATTCATTGTAGACCATATAGGCTATTTTTTTTCCGGATACTTCATATACTGTATCTATATAGAACGGATTCAATTCTACAGGGCGTGATGCCGCTACTTTGACTGTATCTGTTGCAATCCAGCTGGAATTGCCTTCCTCATCAAAAACCAAGCTTTCTCTGGCGAAAGTTGTATTGCCGCCTTCCATCAGATATCCGTAATTATTGTTGGTCAGTTCTTCTTTGCCAATGGCTGATATCCAGTTCCCTCGTTCCAATCCGGCTTCTGAGGCCGGTGAATTGGGCAGTACGAATAAAATACGGGCAAATACGTGTGATGAGATTCCGGTGGGATCGGTCATTAATTCAAAATCAAATCCGTAAGTAGAAGTACGTTGCAGGTAGGAACGTGCCGCATCGGAAGCGTCCTTTATTTCTATATACGAATACGGGTCTCCTTTTCCGTTTTGTGCCTTGGTATAAACCAATTTTTGCAGGAAGTCTTCCGGTTCGGCAAAATAGTCCGTTTCCTTTATTGCCGGAATACTGTCATACCACAAATAATGCTCTTTCATTATTTGTTCTATCCATACATTCTCTCCAATTAATGCATAGTATTCCCCACTGCGGTCTTCGCCACATGAAGCCATTATAAATAAAGTGGTTAGAAGAAAAAAAGTGCTCCGTATATGCTTCATAATCTAATTCCTTTTTCGATCTGCAAAGCTAGGGATTTTATTTTAAAGTAGGGATAAGGTTTGGAATAAATAATCCAAAAAACCTTTATATAAAAAAGAAATCCGCCGGTTAGGTCAAGCAGACTTCACGGCGGACGTTCTTAATTTTTTATTTCTTTTCAGATTTCCATTTGTCAGCATATTCATTCAGAATTCTGCGGATACTGAGTCCGATTTTGATATAATCTTTCTCGTTCAGGTTGGCAAGTGATACACGTACACTCCATTCGGGTCCGTCGAATCCACCACCATTCAATACGACCAGGCCTGTTTCATTGGCAAGACGGAATACTACGTCCAATGGATTATGAGTTGTCTGCAGATGTTGTACGAATTCATCTCCGTAAAATTTCTTGGCCCATACCAGCATGTCTATTTCTGAATAATAACCGGCTCTTAGTGGATCGTCGAGGAGAATGAACCCTGTGTTGTCCCATAATGCTTTCAGACGGGTATGGATTAAATTAAGCATGGCATGACGATATGTATTTTCTTTGTCCAGCAATGAAAAAGAAGCAAAGAGTGACATCTGCATTTGTTGTGGCAAGGACAGTCCTGCTGTATGGTTCAAGGCTACTTGACGGCTGTCTGCTACCATACGGTCAATGAATTTCATGTTTTCTACTTGCATACTCAAGCTGCCATACCGTTTGGTTAGTTCGCTTTTTCGTTTGCGGGGCAGATTGGCAATCATTCTGTCGAATACATTTTTCTCATGTAAGGCAATTACAGCAAGGCGCCAACCGGTCGCTCCGAAATATTTGGAGAAAGAGTAGACACAAATTGTGTTCTGTGGCAAATCAGCCATCAGGCTGCGGAAGCCGGGAACAAAAGTACCATATACATCATCTGTTATAATCATCAGATTGGGATTCCAGCGTGTTACTACGTCTTTCAGGGCATCTACGCATTCTTTGTTCAACTGATAACTGGGTGGATTGCTCGGATTGACAATAAACAAGGCTTTGTATTTCGTGTCTCGCAGTTTATTGATATCTTCCACTTTGTATTGCCAGGTATGAAGTCCTTCTTCATTTAGAGTACTTGCAGGAATATTGAGCACATCATAATCGTAACGTGTCAATTCGGGTATCTCTATATAGGGTGTAAAGATAGGAACCATCAATGCTATACTATCTCCTTTGTGTAGCAGGAAATTTTCTTCCAGCGAGTCGAATACATAGCACATCCCTGCTGTTCCGCCTTCGGTGGCGAATAAATCGAATTTACCTTGCGGGGGTTGCCCGTTGCACATTTCCTGATTCAGGTAATCCTGTACTAGAATTTCTGTATATTTCAAGATGCGGTCAGGCATGGGATATTGGTCGCCTACAATACTTTCGGTCCATTCGTGTACCAGTTCGTCCGGATCGGCTGCATGTTCCATCAGCATATAATTATAGGTACGTTTCAATAGATCTGTCCCCGCATTTCCTTCATGCTTTTTCAGGTACTCCTCAAAACGTTGGGCTATGCCTGTTTTTTGAGGAATACCGGCAATGCCTTCGGGCATGTCCATGACCCGGCGACACTCTTCAATGCCAAAACCGCCCAAGGCGAAGAATGCTTCACGAGCCTCCGTTGCAATCCAGTTGGGATTACCTCTGCCTGCATTCAGCATGACGTGCGCCATTTTCTTCACACTTTCATCTGCCATTTCAATCAAACGGTTTTTTAATTCGAAGGGACTGATCTTTTCCAAATTCTTGTCCATTCGGGCAACGCTGCTTTTATCACTTAAATATTCCATAATGTATGAGTTTAGTTTTTTAGTTGATTAATAATACAATGACCACTCCCCATATGATGAGTAGTGTATTTCCTACGGCGTAGGTCACGGTGTATCCTAAGGAAGGTGTTTCGCTGCCTACTGCTTCTTGTATGGCGCCCAATGCAGCAGTGGTAGTACGGGCTCCTGCCGTGCATCCCAAAGAGAGGGCGGGATGGAACTTGAATACATATCTGGCTAGAATCAGCCCTAATAATAGAGGCAAGGAGGTGGCCAACGCACCTATGATAAACAACATAGGACCTACTTCTTTTAGTCCCTGTACAAAACTGGGTCCTGCAGAAATGCCGACTACGGCGATGAACATATTCAAGCCTACATTATTCAGCACCCATAAAGAGGATTCCGGTATTTGTCCGAAGGTAGGGCGTTTGCTGCGCCACCAGCCAAATACTAATCCGGCTATCAAGGCTCCTCCACTAGTGCTCAGGCTAATAGGTACTCCGCCGATATGGATTGCAAGTGCTCCGATGATACCTCCCAGTAAAATGCCGAGTCCTACAAATGTCATATCTGTGGCATTGGTGGGGCGGTCTATGTATCCTAGTTCTTTTGCAGCAGATTCCACCTCTTTTTTCAGGCCGACCAATTCCAGAGTATCTCCGCAGTCGATAGTGGTTTGTGCGAAAACAGGGATATCAATGCCTGCCCGTTTGATACGGCGTATACTGACGCCGTGCATAAAGCTTTGACGGCGTATGAAGTCCAATTTTTGGTTGGAATATGGCTTTTTGTGTATCATGACAGGGAGTACTTCCACAGGGAAATCAAGCAGTTGGGGATCGACGATTTCTTCTCCAATCCAGTCTTCCTCACCAATGGCGAATTCTCTTCTTCCGCTCAGTACCACTTCGTCTCCTTTTTGTAATAATTGTCCGGGAATAATATCATTGACAATGGAAGATCCATGTCGCATTCTTTCAACAAACAATCTTTTCCCTTGTGAAATAAAATAGGATTCTAGCTGGTCAACGGTCTTGCCGTTGCCAAACCAATCGTTCTCTATGCGGTAAGCGCGAAAAACTACCGGACGGCGTGCCTGTTCAAATCCGGGTTCGTCTGCTTCACTGGTACCCATCCGGGTTTCCAACTCTTTGCAAGCGGCTTTCACTTTTTCTAATCCTCCCAACATTTTAGGACCTAAAGAAGAGAGGACCCAGGCAGAGCCTGCCGTACCGAAAATGTAAGTTACAGCATATGCCACGGGAATGATATTAATCATATCACTTTTTTGGGAAGAGGATATGTTGAGTCCGTTTATGGTATCTTCTGCTACTCCTATGACGGCAGAGATAGTTTGTGCTCCGGCCAGTAACCCGGCTGCTTCACCGGCATTATATCCCATTAAGATAGCTAATAACCAAGTGATAATCAAACAACCTATACACATGAGCGCGGCGAATCCTACTTGAGGTAAACCATCTTTTTTCAGTCCGCGAAAGAATTGTGGTCCCACTTTGTATCCGATAGCAAAAAGGAATAAAAGAAAAAACACGGATTTCACCGGTTCTTCTATTGTAATGTTAAGCTGTCCCACTAATACCCCTACTAGCAATACACTGGTGACGATTCCCAAACTGAATTGTTTTATTTTCATTTTTCCAATCCAGAAGCCTGCGGCGATTGTCAGAAAAATCGCCAGTTCTGAATGCTGTCTCAAAAGATGTATAATCCATTCCATATTTCTTTCTTATTATAATTGCTGTTTAAAACAGAGTGGGGGTAAAGAAGTTGAGTTAAAAAGCTCCAAATTGTACTTAGTTCTAATATTTTTTATTTTATTTGCATAGAGATGATACTTGACTTATGAAAATAAAGTTATTTGTAAAATATATTTCTTTGTTAGTTCTCTTGTTTGTTGCTGATGGTTGTAAAGAAAAAAAAGCTGACACATATGTGACTAAGGTCACCGATTTAACGGGAGAGGAAGAACAAGTTTTGAAATTGGAATATGATCGTGATGGTAAAATTATAAAGTATGGGGATACCCCGGTAAGGTATGAGGGCGACCAGATAACCATCGGACAGATGAATTGTTTGAATACCGGCAATAAGCTTTGCAATGTTACGTTTCAAATAGGAAAAGGCAAGGCGAGGGAGAGTAGGGCCCGTTGTATGTTGAAGGTAGGAGAGGAGGTTTATGAAGCTGATAAACAGACTGTCTATGATTATAAAGGAGATACTATTTTTATCAATTCTGATTATCGTGCTACTTCCGATTATCGTTTCTTGAAGAAAGTGCAAGGAAAATATGTTTTTGATCAGTTGGGACGGTTGAAGGAGGTGATGACTGTTTTTACTGAGGCAAATGATAGTGTGTCCAGTTGTCATACTTATTATAATTATGATAATAACATCAATTATCAGGCGAATCTGAATTTACAGGCTTATGTGATTGATTATGATGGGGTGGATAGTTTCTTCTATTTTTTATTGAATCTTGGGCAGTTGAGGAATAGAACAGCCTTACCTAATGATATCGGATATTGTATGAATCATGGTTTAAGCACTTATAATGTGCATGCCAATTATCGTCTGGATGATGAGAATCCGGTCAGGATAGAAGTTTTATATAATTATACCAAACTTCTATCCCGAATAGATTTATCTTATAATCCTTTAAATTAATTCATCGGGAAGTATAAACAAGTCTACTTCATTGGCGCCTTGCTTTATCAAGTCTTTCTTATCTATTTGGTAAAGGCGGACAAACTCATCATGACTGTCGCATAGTTCCTGGGCTTTGCGATAATATTCTATTGATTTTTCTGTTTCATTCAGGATATAATACACATGTCCTGCATTCATCCAGTCTTCCATAATGGGCTTGGGCTCGGATATCAGCAAGTCGTAATATTTCTTGGCTTGTTGATGGTTGCCGGTAATGAAGGAACACCATCCGATGGCGCGTCGGGCATTCTGTGGCTTTTTATCCAGATACTCCATTTGAAGAAATAAGCCAGTGCTTCATCATATCGTTCCAGTGCCATCAGGCATTGTCCTATTTGTAGTGCCAGATTCAGACTGTCGGGCTGTGCCTGTTCCACCTTGTTATAATATTCCAAAGCTTTTGGGTAGTTTCCCTCTTTTCTATAACATTGTGCCAAATGGCGGTTATTCCATGTATTATCGGGGATCAGCAGATCTGATTGCAGGTAATAATCTATCGCTTTTTTATAGGAACCGATTTTCTGATAAATGAAACCTGCTTTCTGCCATAATTCGGCATTTTTACGATTGTATAATTCAATTGATTTATCATAGAGAATTCCGGCTTCTGCCAAGTCGTCGTGTGTGAATAGGTAATCTGCCAGTTTGTTGATATACTCTTTGTGTAACAAGGCTTGAGACAATGCTTCTTTATTCCATAAGTCCAGAGTGTCCTCAAAAATGTCATGTATTTCATGTCTTCTTGACCATAATTTGAAGAAACGGTAGAGGTCATGAATGTATTGCCGGCTCACGAATTCAGCGCGGGCTTTTGATTGTGACATCTCTTTTAAACGTTCTTTCAGTTCTTCAGAAACTTCATGTTGTCCGTTCAATTGTTGCTGCATGAGATTCCTTTGGCTTTCCGGCATTTGTAACATGGTAAAACAAAAAGAGTATTTGTCGGAATTGCAGAATACATCCGAATTCATCAAAATGTTGAGCAGAGAGATTTTTTGTTCGTCATTTCCGAGAGATAATTTGGCGATATCCTGATATTGGGGATCAAAAGGATAGAACCAGTGAGAAATTTTGCGGAAAAACGGGAATTGTTTCAGCTGTGAAAAGGTACTCATATACACATCTGCCCCGGACATTTGCAGTTCACCTAATTCGCGCAATTTATCGGTAATGCCTGAACGGTCAATCCATTCTTCCCATTCCGGATTATGATCTTCGGCATCTTCATCCAGTCCTTCCAAATTAAGTTTGGGATTTTTCATCATTTCGGGAATGATTTCTTCACGCATCTTCTTGTCTATCTTTCGGGTTTCACGGGAAGATTGCAATAATTGAATCTGGATATGATGCAGGTTTTTGATGAACTCGGAATTTTCATTCAGTTCATTTATGCGCGACACGGCTTCAGGGTATTGAAGGATACGCTTTTCATAATAGTAGCATGTTAGTGCGATCCCTGCAATAGCCCGCTGATTCAGCATGGTATCCTGATGGGTATAGGCGTTCAATAGAAACATGAACTTGCGGATGTCGAATATTTGCAGCAGGCTCATGGTAACGGCGCTGACCATTATGGAAAGGTCGTTGACTTGGATCAATAGTGAGTTGAACAAAGTTTGCGCTTCAGCATATTCCGATTCACTCCACCGGGTGGATACCCATATTTTTTCAAATAATTCGTCTACGGCTGTTTCGTGACGTTTTCTCATGGCATCCATTTCTTCATTTATTTTGGCCTCGGTGGTATATATCAATGGTGCTGTAGCCATATCTTCTGTATACGCCTCCAGTTGCATTTGTAATTCGGCATAGCTGTGAGGAGGGCTTTGGACAAAAGTGCGCATTGTGTCATAATAGGCTCCGTAATTTTGTGTTGCCTGTACGGCTATATGGATACGGTCGGCCAGTTCGTATGCCGTGCGTAACATTTTATGGTATATTTCCACCTTATTGGGATCTTTCATCCCTTTTGAAGTATATTGCAGCATCAGGTCGTATGACGTTTGCAGGGCTTCTAGCTCATTCTTTAATTGCCAGTCGGAAGTATGGGTGGCATATCCTGTCATTTGGGATAATGCTTCTTTTAACCGATATTGGTCTAATAGTTTTATGATTTCTTCGCGCATATTTTAAAGTTCTATTTGTATGTCTTTTATAAACAAATGCGGGCAGACTTCGGTTCTTGGCTTATTTCAGCCAGGTTGCCCGTTTCCATATATATTCCATCGGACCGTGAGAGTGGTGATTCATCCACCAGCGGCAGAAAGAGAATTGCAAGATGAAGAAAACTATTCCTGCCAGGCAGCTGGCTGTGATGCCAAACTGATTGTGCAATGCAAATCCCCAGTTGTAGTATAACATGGAACCTACTATACTTTGAGTAATATAATTGGTAAGGCTCATCTTTCCGTATGGCGTTATTTTCATTAATCCGTCGTGTAAGTTTGTCTTGTAAAAAGCGAAGACGACACCGGATACCAGAATCAGCATAAATGCAAAATTGGAAAGCGAGGTGATGATTAGTGAAAGAGGGGTCAGAATGGATTTATTTGTGATAAAGTCCGGTAGCATATTGCCCAACCCATATAAAGGGAAAAATGCGACGAGTGAGCCTGCAAGTACCTTGTTCCATACCTTCAAGTGCTCTTTCAAAAAAAGTCCCTTGCGCCCTATCAGCATACCGAGCAGGAAAAGGGCGGCTGTTTGGAATACCCGTCCGTGATCCCAAGCCCAGGCAAGGCTTGCCAACTGTCCTTCCCATAAATTGACACGGATGGTTTCCAGAAAATTACCATTGCTTTGCACTGCAAAAGTTGCATTCCAGAAGCTGCGGGTGGGGATGGCCGGAGTAACAAATTCCGGATCGAGACAGGCACGTATTACATAATAAAGTGGCAATGGCTGGATCAATAGCAGACATGCCAATGCAAATATCCATTTGTCTTTCAGCCGGCAAGTCAGTGGCAGGATGAAACCTACTAAAGAATAAAGGACCAGCACTTCCGCTGTGAAAAAACTGGCATTGATATTACCTATCAGGAAAAGAAGAATTAACCGCCAACAAAAACGTAGACGGAAATCATTGCCCCGTAGGCGTTGGTTGTCATCTTGAATAAAAAAGCTAAAACCGAAAAGTAAAGCGAATATGGCGTATGCTTTTCCGCCGAACATGAAGAATAACCCGTTCCAAATGGCTTTGTCCGAGAAGTTCAGCCACGCACTTTGTCCGGCTGTATCGGGAAATGAGTAGAAATTAAAATGTTCGATAGAGTGCAGGATGATGATTCCCATCACTGCCAGTCCGCGTAGCACATCAGCTACATCTACACGTGCGTGTCCTTTCAATTTTGTGTTTATTGCTTTTGTTTCCATGGGGTTATATATTAGCGTACAAAAATAGGAAAATCTTGAATAGTTGGCAAAAAAAGGAGGAAGTAATCAGATATTTCTTTAATTTTGTCCCCATCTTAAAAAAAGATATGGATATTTCGGAATTGCAACGTATTTATGCCGGTCATCCTAACACTAAGGGACTGGCTGCGTTATTGGAAGATTCCTCAGTGAGGACTATTTTCCTGGGAGGATTACATGCTTCTGCGGCAGCTTTATTTGTTTCCTCCTTTCTTAGAGAGAATAAACAGACATTTGTATTTGTACTGGGTGACTTGGAGGAAGCGGGTTACTTTTATCATGACCTGACACAGGTGAACGGTGATGAGCATATTTTGTTCTTTCCATCCTCGTATCGTCGGGCTGTTAAATATGGGCAGAAAGATGCAGCCAATGAGATCCTGCGTACGGAAGTGCTGAGCCGTTTACAGAAAGGCGATCCGCTATGTGTGGTGACTTATCCCGAAGCGTTGGCGGAGAAAGTGGTATCACAAGAGGTACTGATGGACAAGACGTTAAAACTTGGTGTGGGTGAGCATGTGGACACAGAGTTTATCACGGAAGTGCTGGCCGGTTACGGATTCGAGCATGTGGATTATGTTTATGAACCGGGGCAATATGCTGTACGCGGTAGTATTATTGACGTCTTCTCTTTTGCTTCCGAGTATCCTTACCGTATTGACTTTTTTGGTGACGAGGTAGACAGCATCCGTACTTTTGAAGTGGAAAACCAGCTTTCGAAAGAGAAGAAACAGAGCATTGCCATCGTGCCCGAGCTGACGAATGCCGCCGACAAGAGCGGGGTGTCTTTCTTTGAATTCATTCCTCAGGAAACAGTTCTGGCAATGAAAGACTTTCTTTGGGTACGTGAAAGAATACAGGTAGTACGGGAGGAGGCACTCTCTCCTCAGGCGCTTGCCGCATACGAGGGAGAGAAGACGGAACTGATGAATTTGGAACTGAAGCTGATAGACGGGGCGGAATTTACAGTACGGGCTTTGGATTTCAAACGGATTGAATTTGGTAACAAACCTACAGGAACTCCACAGGCAACGTTGGCTTTCGATACGACGGTCCAGCCTATTTTTCATAAGAATTTTGATTTGGTAAGCACTTCATTCACTGATTATCAGAAACGAGGTTACACCTTATATATATGTACCGATAGTGAGAAGCAGGCAAAGCGTCTGAAAGATATCTTTGAGGAGCGTGGCGATCATATCACGTTCATTCCAGTCAACAAGACTTTACATGAGGGCTTTACAGATAATGTATTGAAAAGCTGCTTTTTTACAGACCATCAGATTTTTGACCGTTTCCATAAATACAATCTTCGTAGTGACAAGGCGCGTAGCGGTAAGGTGGCATTGACCTTAAAAGAGTTGAGCCAGTTTGAGCCGGGTGACTTTGTGGTACATATAGATCATGGTGTAGGCCGTTTTGGCGGTTTGGTACGCATTCCGAATGGAAATACTACCCAGGAAGTGATTAAACTTATTTATCAGAATGAGGATGTGGTATTTGTTTCCATTCATTCCCTGCATAAAATATCCAAGTATAAAGGGAAGGAGGGAGAAACTCCCCGCCTGAACAAATTGGGGACCGGTGCGTGGGAAAAAATGAAAGAGCGTACCAAGAGCAAAATCAAAGATATAGCCCGTGACCTGATCAGACTGTATTCGCAACGTAAACAGGAAAAAGGATTCTCGTATAGTCCCGACAGTTTTATGCAACATGAATTAGAGGCGAGCTTTATTTATGAGGATACCCCCGATCAGTTGAAAGCGACTCAGGATGCCAAAGCCGATATGGAGAGCGACCGTCCTATGGACCGTCTGGTGTGTGGTGATGTGGGTTTCGGAAAGACTGAAGTGGCTATTCGTGCTGCTTTCAAGGCTGTGGCTGATAACAAACAGGTGGCTGTGCTGGTTCCCACTACGGTGCTGGCCTATCAGCACTTTCAGACTTTCAGCGAACGGTTGAAAGATTTTCCATGTAAGGTGGATTATTTGAGCCGTGCCCGCAGTGCGAAAGATGTTTCCAGAATAGTGAAGGAACTGGCGGATGGGAAAATAAATATTTTGGTCGGTACACATAAAATCATCGGTAAAAGCGTTAAGTTCAAAGATTTAGGATTGCTGATCATTGATGAGGAACAAAAGTTCGGAGTTAGTGTGAAAGAGAAGTTGCGTCAGATGAAAGTGAATGTGGATACACTCACTATGACCGCTACCCCCATCCCCCGTACTTTGCAGTTCTCGTTAATGGGCGCCCGTGATCTTTCTGTCATTCAGACTCCGCCTCCCAACCGTTATCCCATTCAGACAGAGGTGCATACCTTTAATGAAGATATCATAACGGAAGCGATCAATTTTGAAATGAGTCGTAACGGACAGGTATTCTTTTCCAATAACCGCATACAGAATCTGGTAGAATTGGAATCCATGATCAAGCGGAATATACCCGATTGCCGTGTCTGCATAGGTCATGGACAGATGGAGCCCGAAAAGCTGGAGAAGATTATTTTCGACTTTGTGAACTATGATTATGATGTGCTGCTGGCAACCACCATTATCGAGAGTGGCATTGATATACCGAATGCCAATACGATTATCATCAACCAGGCGCAGAATTTTGGCTTGAGTGATTTGCACCAGATGCGTGGACGTGTGGGAAGAAGCAATAAAAAAGCATTCTGTTATTTGTTGGCGCCTCCATTGACTTCACTGACTCCCGAGGCAAAGCGCCGTCTTCAAGCCATTGAGAATTTCAGTGATTTGGGCAGCGGTATCCATATAGCCATGCAGGATTTGGATATCCGTGGAGCAGGAAATATGCTGGGGGCGGAGCAGAGTGGCTTCATTGCCGATTTGGGTTATGAAACTTATCAGAAGATACTGGCCGAAGCGGTGAAAGAGTTGAAAGAGGATGAGTTTGCCGATCTTTATGCAGAGGAGTTGCAGGCAGCGGGAGAAGAGAAAATCAGTGGCGAGAACTTTGTGGATGAATGTCAGGTGGAAAGTGATTTGGAATTGCTTTTCCCCAATGAGTATATCCCCAGCAGCAGCGAACGTATGTTGCTTTATCGTGAACTGGACGGATTGGAATTGGATAAGGACCTGCTCGCTTTCAAGGCACGGTTGGAGGACCGTTTCGGAAAGGTTCCTCCCGAAGGGCTGGAACTTCTGCGTATCGTACCTTTGCGCAGATTGGCTAAACGGTTGGGGGTGGAAAAAGTATTCTTGAAAGCCGGACGAATGACTTTGTTCTTTATCAGTAATCAGGAAAGTCCTTATTATCAAAGTGCGGCTTTTGGCAAGGTGATTGATTACATGAGCAAGAATCCGCGTTACTGCAATTTGCGTGAGCAGAACGGCAAGCGTAGTATGGTAGTCAAGAATGTGGAAACGGTAGAGACGGCGGTAGGTATTCTGCAGGAGATGGTGAGCTTGTGATAAAAGATGTCTGTATTGGCGGAAACCGGCATTGCCGTAGAGTAAGCAGGATATGTTAACGTAAAATTGAATATTAACTAAATAAACAGCTGATTTTTAATTAATTGTTTAACGGAATTGAATTTGGGGTGTTTTATATTAAAAAATAATATAAGACACTCCTTTTTCTTTTAACTTATCTATATTTTTACTATCTTACTTCCAGTTTAAAAGCGGACACTGAGATTTTTACTCACATATTGTCTAATTTAAAAAACACTTGTTATGGAAGTGAAAAAAGCACGAAGAGCCGACCTTGAAAAGGGTAAGTCCCGTTGGCTGTTCATGGGTCTCATTGTGACGCTGTCGTTTATGTTTGTTTCGTTCGAATGGACTGAACGTAATGTAACTTACGCGATCAGTGATTTAGTCAGTGACCCGGATTTCTTTGAAGAATTAGTTCCTGTAACCTATAATCAGGATAAACCTCTGCCGCCTCCGCCGGCTGCCGTCAACCCGGAAGAGCTCAATATAGTGGATAATAACTCGATGGAAACAGAAACCGATATTGCAGCTTCAGACCCTACGGATGCTCCGGTAATTATACCGACCCCTATTGAAGTACCCGAAGAAGTAGTGGATGAAAATGTGGAATTTGTGGTGGTGGAAGAGATGCCGGTATTTCGTAACGGTAATGCTGATTTGATGAGGTATCTGAGTGAAAACATCAAATATCCTACCGTCAGTGCCGAGCAGGGAGTTCAAGGAAGGGTAGTGGTGCAGTTCGTTGTGGGTGTTCATGGAGAGATCCTGAATCCGGTAGTGGTGAAGAGTGTGGATCCGTATCTGGACAAGGAAGCAATCCGCGTGATCAGTTCCATGCCAAAATGGAAGCCCGGCAAGCAAAGAGGAAAAGCAGTGAGGGTGAAATACACTGTTCCTGTAGTCTTCAGGCTGCAAAGTTAAGATTTAATTAGTATGGATGGAGGAAGCGTAATCTCAGAAGAGGACGCTTCCTCTTTTTTTATCGAGGAATAAATAGGGGATATTTATGAAAACATGTAAGAAAAAAGGGAGTGAAAGGAAATAGTTAGTAATAAAATGCTTGCTATCTTATTATATTTGTTACCTTTGTGGGTCTTATAATATGAAAAACAATGAAAATAACAATTCTACAGAGAAATATAGAATGGGCCAATCCACAGGCCAATATAGCAAGGGCGGACGAAGCGATAAGCTGTCTGCCGGATGCTGATCTGTTTGTTTTACCCGAAATGTTTTCCACCGGTTTTTGTACGCAACCCGAAGGAATTGCGGAGAGCACCGACAGTGAAACCCTGCACTGGATGAAGCGTAAGGCAGCCGAGCGGAATTGTGCTATTGCAGGCAGTGTAGCTGTATGTGAGAATGGAAACTATTATAATCGTTTTTACTTTGTCCATCCGGACGGAGCCGTGCAGCATTATGATAAGAAACATTTGTTCACCTTTGGGGGCGAACACAAGCGTTTCACTGCCGGCACAGAGCGTGTGGTGGTGAACTTCCGTGGGGTACGTATTCTTTTGGAGGTATGTTATGACCTCCGTTTCCCTGTTTGGTCACGCAACCTGGGGGATTACGACATGATACTTTATGTGGCAAGCTGGCCCACTCCCCGTGTGGATGCCTGGAGCGCTCTGCTTCGGGCGCGGGCTATTGAGAACCAGTGCTATGTGGCCGGAGTGAACCGCATGGGAACTGATCCTACCTGTGAATATTCGGGTGGCAGCGCCATCATCGATCCCTACGGAAAAACGATAGCCGAATGTCCGTGGAGCAGGGAAAGTGCGGTATCGGCTGATATAGATATGGAGGCATTGCAGGCTTTCAGGAAGAAATTCCCGGTATTGGATGATGCAGACCCCTTTACATTGATATGAAACAATTAACAAAATAATAGATAATGGCTGAAAAGAAATTATTGTTGGGCGATGAGGCAATTGCCCTCGGAGCGATACATGCCGGCATATCGGGTGTATATGCCTATCCGGGTACACCGTCCACTGAAATCACAGAGTTTATCCAGAATAATCGTTTGGCAAAGGAAAGAAAATTGCACAGCACTTGGTGTACCAATGAAAAAACGGCCATGGAGGCTGCATTGGGTATGTCATACGCAGGAAAACGTGCTTTGGTATGTATGAAACATGTAGGCATGAACGTGGCTGCCGATGCGTTTGTCAATTCTGCCATAACCGGCGTGAACGGTGGTCTGGTGGTGCTGGCTGCCGATGACCCTTCCATGCACTCGTCACAGAACGAGCAGGATTCACGTTTTTATGGAAAATTTGCTATGATTCCCATGCTGGAACCGTCTTCCCAACAAGAAGCATACGATATGATGGATTACGCATATACACTCTCGGAAAAACTGAAGTTGCCGGTGCTGATGCGTGTGGTTACCCGTCTGGCACATTCGCGTGCCGGTGTGGAAGTAGCCGATATCCGTGAGGAAAATCAGTTGAATCCTGACCATGAACGTGCCCACTGGGTATTGCTGCCGGGTAATGCGCGTAAACAATATCTGGATCTAGTGAAAAAGCAGGAGAAGCTGGAAGAAGCTTCCTCCAAATCTCCTTATAATTATCTGGAAGGGTTGAATCCCGAATATGATTATGAATTCGGAGTGATAGCCTGTGGTATCGGTTATAATTATGTGAAGGAGGCGGATACGGACAGTTGCCATATTCCGGTATTGAAAGTTTCGCAGTATCCGTTGCCGGCTGAAGAAATCAGGACGATGGCAGACCGCTGCGGATATGTTCTGGTAGTGGAAGATGGCCAGCCGTTTGTGGAAGAGCAGGTAAAAGCGATACTTTCCTCGGACTATGAGGTAAAGGGACGCTTGACGGAAACTTTGCCGCGTACCGGTGAATTGACTCCGGATAATGTGGGCGAGGCGATCGGATGGGGAATCAAACGTCCGTTTGGTAAGTCTCAGGTGGTGATGCCGCGTCCGCCTGCATTGTGTCAGGGATGTGGTCATCGGGATGTGTATGATGCATTGAACAAGGTGGCTGCGGAATATCCGGATGCACGCATTTTCGGTGATATCGGTTGCTATACATTAGGTGCGTTGCCCCCGTTCCGTGCTATCGACAGTTGTGTGGATATGGGTGCTTCCATAACCATGGCCAAAGGTGCTTCCGATGCAGGGGTATTTCCGGCCATTGCTGTTATCGGTGACTCTACTTTCACTCATTCCGGTATGACCGGTCTGCTGGATGCGGTGAATGACCGTGCCAATATTACGGTGGTGATTTCGGATAACCTGACTACTGCCATGACCGGTGGACAGGATTCTGCCGGTACGAACAAATTCGAGGCGATCTGCCTGGGATTAGGGGTAGAACCCGAACATGTGCGTGTGGTGGTTCCATTACCGAAGAATATGGAAGAAATCACCCGTACCATTCGTGAGGAAATAGAATATAAAGGGGTGTCTGTCATTATTCCGCGCAGAGAGTGTATCCAGACATTGAATCGTAAACTAAGACAGAAAAAAGCAGATAAGGCATGAGAAAAGATATCATACTTTCGGGCGTAGGAGGACAGGGTATCCTGACTATCGCTACTATTATAGGAGAAGCTGCTACGGCAGAAGGCATCAATTTGAAGCAGGCCGAGGTACACGGTATGAGCCAGCGCGGAGGAGATGTGCAGTCCAATCTGCGTTTGTCCGACGAAACGATTTATTCGGATCTGATCGCTCAGGGTGAGGCGGATCTGATTATTTCCATGGAACCGATGGAGGCGTTGCGTTATCTGCCTTACTTGCAGGAAGAAGGTTGGGTGATTACTTCCGCTAATCCTTTCAAGAACATTCCCGACTATCCTGAAGAAGTGGATCTGATGAGGGCTTTGGAGAGTCTTCCGCATGTGGTGAAGTTGGAAATAGAGGATATGGCAAAAGAAAACAGTATGCCTAAATGCGCGAATGTGATTCTGCTGGGCATGGCTGCGAAGTATATTGAAATCGTATCACCGGAACAGTTGCGCGAAAGCATAGGGCGTGTGTTTGCTGCAAAAGGTGAGAAGATTGTTGAAATGAATCAGAAGGCTTTTGATATAGGATTGAATGCGGTAAAGAACTGGTAATGCCATGAAGATATTTAGTGAAGAATTAGTGGAGAAGGCGGTGAAGGAACTGCACATCGCCAATCTTGCACAGGCTACTATCGGTGATGTGTTGTTGGTAGCCCAGTATCTGGAAAAGGAAACGGGGATTCCTTTTATCCGCATGGATCAGGGATCTCCTGGTCTTGCCGCCAATCAGATAGGGATTGAAGCGGAGAAAGCTGCTTTGGACAGGGGAGTCGGATCGCAATATCCGGCTGCCGCAGGAGTGCCCGAGTTGAAAAAGGAGGCTTCCCGTTTTGTAAAAGCTTTCTTGAATCTGGATATCTCTCCGCGCGCTTGTGTGCCTACCACCGGGTCGGTGGCGGGTTCATTCGGCTCGTTCATAGCCTGTACGCAGCGTATTCCGGGGAAAGACAAGGTATTGTTCATTGATCCCGGATTTCCTATTCAGAAATCCCAGCTTCGCATTATCGGCGTGGAGTGGGAAGAGTTTGATATCTATCATTATCGTGGACAGGCCTTGCGTGAGAAATTGGAAAGTTTCCTGAGTAAAGGCGATATAGCAGCGATTATCTATTCTAATCCGAATAATCCGGCATGGATTTGTCTGGAAGAGGAGGAGTTGCAGATAATCGGTGAACTGGCAACCCGGTATGATGTGATTGTCATGGAAGATCTGGCTTATTTCTGCATGGATTTCCGTCGGGATATGGGGCATCCTTTCGAACCGCCTTATCCGCCCACTGTGGCAAGATATACGGATAATTATATCCTGATGCTTTCTTCTTCCAAGATATTCAGTTATGCCGGACAGCGTATGGCATTGGCATGTATCAGCGACAAACTGTTCGACCGCCAGTTCCCTGCCTTGGCAGAACGGTATAAAGATGCAGGGGTGTTCGGTCCTACGCTGATTGCTTCCATTCTTTATATGATTACTTCGGGATGTACGGCTTCCACTCAGTATGCATACGCTGAAATGCTTCGTCTGTCTACCGAAGGTAAAATCAATTTTGTGGAAGATACCCGCGAATATGCCCGTCGTGCGGAACGCATGAAGAAAATATTTACCGACAATGGTTTCCATATCGTATATGACTATGATGCTACCCAGGTGGTGGGAGATGGTTTCTTCTTTACCATTGGTTACGGAAATATGACAGGGGGTGAATTGCTCCGGGAGTTATTGTATTATGGGGTAAGCAGCATCTCGCTTTCTACTACCGGCAGCGAGCAGGAAGGTGTCCGCGCCTGTACGTCACGGATGCGCGATGAACTTTATCCGGTGATGGAGGAACGCATGAGAGCTTTTCATGAAGATCATTGAAAATAATGTGCTAATAGGATAATGTGCCGATTGCCATACAGTGGGTTTGTGTGCCAGTACATTGGCAGATTAGCACATTGAAAAATTATTTATTATGATTTGGAATAAAAATAAAGAGTGCATGAGTCGGGACGAGATGAGCGCTCTGCAGGGAAACGTCTGAACAAGTTGGTGAACTTGGTTTATCATAATGTTCCTTTTTATCGTAACAAGATGCAGGAGATGGATTTGTCTCCGGATGATATCCAGACTATCGAAGATATCGTAAAACTTCCTTTTACTACCAAGCAGGATTTACGTGATAATTATCCATATGGTCTTCAGGCTGCTCCTGCTTCGGAAATTGTACGTGTGCACGCTTCTTCGGGAACAACCGGGAATCCTACCATTGTGGGATATACGCGTCGTGACTTGTCTGTATGGTCCGAAGTGATGTCACGTTGTCTTTCAGCATACGGGGTTACCCGTAATGATACCTTTTCTGTCAGTTATGGCTATGGCTTGTTTACAGGCGGGTTGGGCGCACATTATGGGGTGGAGAATCTGGGGGCGACTGTTATCCCGGCTTCTACAGGAAATACGGAAAAGCATGTCCGTCTGATTCGCGACTTGGGTATAACGGGGATTGCCTGTACTCCTTCATACGCTCTTTATCTGGCAGAAGTGGTGGAACGTATGGGATTGACCAAGAATGATATCAATCTCCGTATCGGAGCTTTCGGAGCCGAGCCATGGACGGAAAGTATGCGTAAGGAGATAGAAGAGCGGCTGGGATTGAAAGGGTATAATATTTATGGATTAAGTGAGATTATGGGACCCGGTGTTTCCTACGAATGTCAGGAGCAACATGGTTCGCATATCAATGAGGATCATTTTTATCCTGAAATCATTAATCCTGAAACGCTGGAACGTCTTCCGGATGGAGAAGTGGGAGAATTGGTGTTTACTACCTTGACAAAGGAGGGGATGCCGTTATTGCGTTATCGTACGAAGGACTTGACTTCCCTGATGGAGGGTGAATGTCCGTGTGGAAGAACCAATATCCGTATGTCGGGTATTGTAGGCCGTAGTGACGATATGCTTATTATCCGTGGCATCAATGTTTTCCCTTCTCAGGTGGAAAGTGTTATTTTGGATATGCCTCAGTTTGAACCTCAGTATATGCTGGTGGTGGATAGGAAGAATAATCTCGACTCTTTGCAAGTACAAGTGGAAGTCCGCAAAGACTTCTTCTCGGATGATATGGGAAGTATGCTTGCCATGAAGAAAGCGTTGAGCGACAAACTGAAAAGTGTCCTTTCCATCAGTGCCGAAGTGAAGCTGATGGAACCTAATAGCATTGCCCGTAGTGAAGGTAAGAGTAAACGTGTGATAGACAATCGGATTTTAAAATAAAAAAGTATGCGATATGACAATCAAGCAATTATCTGTTTTTCTGGAAAACAAAACCGGAAGAATAAATGACGTAACCAAGACATTGGCAAAGTATGATATCAATATGCATGCGTTCAGCATGGCGGAATCTACTGATTTCGGTATACTTCGCCTGATTGTTTCGGATGTGGAAAAAGCGGTGGAAGTACTTCGTGCCGAGAATTTTGCCGTGATGCTGACCGATGTGGTATGTATCAGTTGCCCGAATGTGGCAGGTTCTTTGGCTAAAGTTTTGGACTATCTGGCAGCAGAGAATATCTTTATTGAATATATGTATGCTTTTGCTCAAGGAGATACGGCACATGTGGTTATCCGTCCGTCTAATGTGGAGAGATGTGTGGAGATATTGAATAAATTCAATTGTAATGTTTTGACTAAGAACAGTCTGTAATGAATTTGACTTTGTGGGTATGAATGCATCACAAGTCTTTTTACCACAGGTTACTTGGGCTCACACGGGTGTTTAAGCTGAAAACTTTAAGATTGAACCTGTGCGAATCCGGGTAATCTGTGGCTGTTTTGATGGAACAGTCTATCAATAGCAAAACCTGTTTGTTGGAGAATGCAGAATGTTATGAGCGTTCTTTGACAATGGGACACTCGAACCGATAAAAAATACCGAAGTATTGTACATGATTACATTGGATAATTTTGAGGACTTTGTTCCCTATAAAATATGGATGCGTGGGGAAGAGTATTATGAAACAGACGCTGTTTCCGAATTGGAAGAAATCTCACCCGGTGAATGGACTGCGACTGTAGAAGGAACAGACGATTATAATGTGGAGATATCTATGGATGGAAACGAGATAGAATCCTGGTACTGTGATTGTCCGTATGATGGAGAAATCTGCAAACATGTTGTAGCGACATTGTTGGCAATTCGCGACAATAGAAAAAAGGCGGGTAATAGTATTTTCTCGAAGATGAAAATCAAAGCGGAGGAAGCCCCTGTTTTAGAGGAAATAAAAGAAGTGGGTAAGCAGCCTTGTCCGTCTTTGGTAGACATACAGCAACTGTTGTCTTTCATTGATCCGCAGGAACTCTCGAAATTTATCTGTGAGTATGCTTCAACGAATCTGGAATTTAAAACGGCACTTTCAAATCATTTCATAGCTAAGGAGTTATCTTTGTCATCAAAGGGAAAAGATTACAGAATTGAAATTCAAAAAGTTTTTAAAGGATCTGGTTACCATAAAAGGTCTCGTTATCACAATCGTTATGATAATTACGACCGTGACTGGAAAACTATTTTCAATCAGATGGACACTTTTTTGGAGAAAGCGGATTTCTTTTTGAATTTGGAAGCTATGGATAATTCTATTGCCATAGCTCTTCAAGTACTTCGTTCCATCGGTGAAAACTATGATGATGAACTTTTGTATGATGATGGTATTTCTTCTTCTGACTATTGTGAACAGGCAGGAGATTTGCTCCTGAAAGTGATTGAACATCCTAAAACCACTCAGGCACAAAAGATGGAGATACTTCAGGGCTTGCGTGAGATTGCTGAAATATCTATTTTTCGTGAATATGATCTTTATGATGTAGACGAATTGATGATGCAGATCAATCTTTCGATTCAACCGGCAGAAAAAGCGTTGGAATTGATTGATGAACTTCTTGAAGTAAGAAAGGGAACCTGTGATATCTATAAGTTAGTCCTTCGTAAGGTCAATCTGTTGTTAGAACAGAATGAAGAACAAAAGGCGGATGATACGATTCGTCAATATCTTTATCTGACTGAAATACGAAGAATGGAGGTTGATAAATTGATTGCCCGTTGCCAATATGATGAAGCCATTTGTTTGCTGAATGACGGAATAGAAATAGCGGAAAGAGAAATGCATTCTGGCACTGTGGGTGAATGGCTGAAAATGAAATTGGATATTTATGAAATAACTCATAGGGTTTCTGAGGTAATTGATACATGTCGTCTGTTGTTTGTGGTGGGTAGTGATAAATTGATATATTACAGCAAACTTAAAACTCTGGTACCGAAAGAACAATGGAAAAGTTTTCTGGATAGGATGATGAAAGAAGCCGAGTTAAGTGACTATTTTTCTTTTGTCGGAAATGATAAGGCTGAAATTTATGTGAAAGAAAAGGATAATGACAGCTTGTTCTCTTTGCTGTCGTCAGTCCGATACAATCAGTTGGAAGCATTGATGAAATATGCCCATTATTTGAAGGACACTCATTCTGAGAAATTGATTGCTATATATACTTCTTTATTGAATGATTATGCTGAACGGAATCTGGGACGGGAGCATTATGAATTTATAGCACGGGTATTATCCTGCATACGTAAACTAAACGGTGGACAGGCTGTTGTGAAAAGCTTGGTGGCAGAGTTCCGGATAAAATACAAACGTCGTCCGGCAATGATGGAAGTGTTGGGGAAGTTTTAAAAATAGTTTATCAGAATCTTTTTTAAAATTAGAAAGCCGCCTCCTCCGAAGCGGCTTTCCGTTTTTCTATCAGAACAAACTCCAAGCAACTGTCAGTCCGGCCATTACAATGGCGACCATACTCATCAGTTTAATCAGAATGTTCAAACTGGGTCCGGATGTATCTTTAAACGGATCACCTACTGTGTCACCGGTAACCGTTGCTTTGTGTACTTCGCTTCCTTTACCTCCGAAATTACCTTCTTCTATAAATTTTTTCGCATTATCCCATGCGCCTCCCGCATTGGCCATAAAAATGCAAGAACGAAGCCCGAGGACAAACCACCTATCAGCAGACCGATAACACCGGGAACACCAAAAATCAGTCCGGTAGCGATAGGGGCAATGATAGCCAGTAGAGAGGGGAATACCATTTCACGTTGTGCTCCTTTGGTGGATATTTGTACGCAACGGGCATAGTCGGGTTCTGCCTCTCCTGTCAGAATCCCTTTTATTTCACGGAACTGGCGACGCACCTCCTCTACCATGTGAGCGGCTGCTCGGCCTACGGCGTTCATGGTCAGACCGCAGAACAGGAATGCCATCATACTGCCCAAAAACATGCCGCTTAGCACTTTGGGGTTCATCAGGGTTACATCGTAATAAAGCATATAGTCAGTGAAACTGGCGTTATGAACATCTACGGTAATGCCGTTTGGTAATTCCAGAATGGTTTGCCCCAACCGGGTTAATCCGATACGGATTTCTTCTACATAGGATGCCAGCAGGGCCAGGCCGGTCAGAGCTGCGGAGCCGATGGCAAAACCTTTGCCTGTAGCGGCAGTCGTGTTACCTAACGAGTCGAGGGCGTCAGTACGTTTGCGTACTTCTTTGCCCAGTCCGCTCATTTCAGCGTTACCGCCGGCATTGTCTGCAATCGGTCCGTAAGCATCGGTAGCCAAGGTGATTCCTAATGTCGAAAGCATACCTACGGCAGCAATACCGATGCCATACAATCCCATGGAAATATTGGCAAAATCAAATCCTGAAGCGAGCCAGTAGGACAAGATGATACCGGTTACTACTGCCAGTACAGGGATGGTGGTGGAAACCATACCTAGTCCGATACCGGAAATGATAACGGTGGCCGGACCGGTCTTTCCACTTTCGGCCAACCGTTGTGTGGGTTTATACGATTGAGAAGTATAATATTCGGTGGAACGGCCGATAACGATACCTACTATTAATCCCACTACCACAGCAAAGGAAATGTTTACCCAATTTTCCAAACCTAATGCCCAGAGGATAAGGAAAGTGGCAACGACAATCAGTACCGAACTTAAATTGGTTCCTGTGGCCAATGATCCGAGTAATTCCTTCATTCCTGCATTTTCTTTAGTACGGACGGCAAAAATACCGATGATAGAGAGAACGATACCCACTGCCGCAATCAGCATAGGTGCGATAACCGCTTTAAACTGCATCACGGTATCATCCGAGCCAATAAAAGCGGCAGCACCTAAAGCGGCGGTAGCTAGAATAGAGCCGCAATAGGATTCGTACAGGTCGGCGCCCATTCCGGCTACGTCACCTACATTGTCTCCCACATTATCGGCAAGGTTGCGGGATTGCGGGGGTCATCTTCCGGAATACCGGCTTCCACTTTACCTACCAGGTCGGCACCTACATCGGCTGCCTTGGTATAGATTCCACCTCCTACACGGGCGAAAAGTGCTTGTGTGCTGGCTCCCATACCAAAGGTAAGCATGGTGGTTGTGATGACACATAATTTAGCAGAAGGGTTCAAGGCGTCTGTGGGAATGCAATAGTCCAATAATATGTACCAGAAAGAAATATCGAGTAGTCCCAAGCCGACAACGACCAACCCCATAACAGCTCCGCTACGGAAAGCTACACGCAGTCCTTTGTTCAGGGAGTGTTGGGCGGCATTGGCGGTACGTGCAGAAGCGTATGTAGCCGTTTTCATTCCTAAAAAGCCGGACAGTCCGGAGAAGAAACCGCCGGTAAGAAAAGCAATGGGCACCCACGGATTTTGTAAGTTGAAGCCGTATGCCATGATAGAAAACAGAATAACTAATCCCAGAAATACCAGCCCTACCACCTTGTATTGTTGTTTCAGATAGGACATGGCGCCCTGGCGCACATAAGAAGCGATTTTCTCCATCGTCGGAGTTCCTTCGCTTTCAAGCATCATTTGTTTGTAGAAATACCATGCAAGTACCAATGCCAAGAGGGAGGCAATGGGCACAATCCAGAATAGATACGTTTCCATACGCAGTATTGATTTAAAAGTTGGTTTTGCCCAAAGATAGCAAAAAATAAATGATATTCAATAGGATAGGTCGTATTTTTATCAATTAATATTTGCGGTGCTTTTCTAATTAAGTTTAGGGGGGAATAAATATCAATATCTGTAACTTGGAACACATGTACCTGTTCCTGTGTTTCGTCAAAACACGATGAAAGGTAAACAAGACGTTAAAAAACAGTTTCACCACAGATCAAATCTGTATAATCTGTGGTGAATTTAAAACTCAGGCTTTGTATTTACCATACAGCTTATCTATCAGATCAGCGCGTCCTATTTTGCGCAATTCATTGATGATAGCACGTCGTTCTTCGGGTTTATACCAGAAAAAGAACATCCGTTGAGCCAGTTTTTCTTTTGGTGTTTTAGCGGAAAATACCGGTTGCAACGTATATGGATGATAACCTGTGTACCAGGTTTCAGTGGCTACGGTCATCGGAGTAGGAGTAAAGTCCTGTACTTGTTCCAGATGGAAATCCAATTTCTTGGTGATCACTGCCAGTTCTGCCATATCTTCTTCTGTACATCCGGGATGGCTGCTTATAAAATAAGGTATAATCTGCTGCCGCATATTCAACTCCTTATTTATTTTGTCGAAAGTCTTTTTGAAGTCATAAAATTGTGAAAACGAAGGTTTCCTCATGATTTGCAGCACTTGGTCGCTGGTATGTTCCGGAGCCACTTTCAAGCGCCCACTGACATGATGGGCTATCAGTTCGCGGGTATATTCAGCTGTACTTCGGTTTACTGCCGGATCTTTGCTTTGATATTGTAACAGGTCATAGCGTACACCGCTTCCGATAAAGCTTTTCTTGATACCGGGAAGTGCGTCTACCGAATGATAAATATCCAATAAGGGGCGATGGTCCGTGTTCAAATTGGGACATACTTTGGGATGGATACATGACGGCCGTTTGCATCGCCGGCAAATTTTCTCATCTTTACCACGCATGGCATACATGTTGGCGCTAGGTCCTCCCAAGTCACTCAGATAGCCTTTGAAATCAGGCATTTCAGTTATGGCTCGCACTTCTCTTAAGATACTCTCTTTACTTCGGCTTACAATAAATTTCCCTTGATGGGCGGAAATGGTACAAAAGGCGCATCCGCCAAAACAACCACGGTGCAGATTGACCGAGAATTTAATCATGTCGAATGCGGGAATGCGTTTTCCTTTATATTTAGGATGAGGCATACGCGTATAGGGCAAATCAAAAGAATGATCCAGTTCGCCTTGGCTCATTGGAGGATAAGGCGGATTGACTACTACTGTTTCATTGCCTTATCTTGCAAGATGCGGGAGGCTTCGTACTTGTTGCTTTCCTCTTCAATGAAGCGGAAGTTCTCGGCTTGTTTCTTTTTATCTTTCAGGCATGCTTCATGAGAGTGTAGGATGATGTCTGGCTTTTCGTTCACACACTCAATTACAGAGTGCTCGGACGGAACTGATCCTTTCTTACGGATAATATAAGCCGTTTGTGGTATATCGTGGGGAATATCCTTTTGTAAGGGTAGATGGGCTCCGTCCTGACTGTCTTTGCTTTCTTTCGTTCTCTTGCAAAGTTCCGTAATCGGCTTCTCTCCCATTCCATAGATCAATAAATCGGCTCCGGAATCTATCAGAATTGATTTACGCAGGCAGTCCTGCCAGTAGTCATAATGGGTGACACGGCGCAAAGATGCCTCTATACCTCCCAGAATGACAGGTACGTCGGGATAGATTTTCTTTAAAATCTGTGTATAAACGATGCTGGGATATTCGGGACGCATGTCGTGGCGGCCGTCGGGAGTATAAGCATCCTCGCTGCGCAAACGCTTGTTGGCAGTGTATTTGTTTACCATGCTGTCCATACATCCGGCGGACACACCGAAAAAGAGGCGTGGACGTCCCAGCTTCTTAAAATCGCGCAGGTCATCACGCCAGTTGGGTTGAGGCACAATGGCCACTTTCAAACCTTGCGCCTCTAATAATCTTCCAATTACTGCCGGACCAAATGAAGGATGATCTACGTAGGCGTCACCGCTGAACAAGATTACGTCCAGTTCATTCCATCCGCGCATCTCTACTTCTTTCTTGGTTGTCGGCAACCAGTCTGTAAGTTTGTATTCTTTCAATGATAAATACTGTTTTTTTTGTTTTGCTACAGAGAACACAGAGATTGTTTATTATATCTCTTCTTCATCTTTATTTTTCTCTTTCTCCCATTGGATATAAAGCAGAATGAGTTGATGAAGTCCGAAAGCTTTCATGTTATTATGATAAATTACATCGATACAAAGGTCGAGCAGCTCTTTATTGTTTCCTTCCTCGCTGGTTATCAGTGAACGGATATTCAACTTCAGTTTCTCCAGCACCGACTCGTCCACGATACCGTTGCTGTCTATCAGATGCTGGAATAAAGCATATTTCTCAATAGTTTGCAGGTTCTCTTCTGAGATTTCCATGCTGCGTGTGCCGGAGGCATTAGTCTGTATAGTGTACATAGTCGTTTTATTTTAATGGTTTATACGGACAAAGTTAGGCGTTTTTATGAAATAACCTCTTATTTGCCCTTTTATTTTCGTTTAAAAATATCACTTGCTGCCAAAGAAGCCCAGGATGGCACTCATTACCCGTGCTCTTTCCTTCACTCCCTGAATGCTTTCAAAGGGGAAACCCAGGACAAAAGTCCGATATTTGCCTTTATAGGCGATACCGGCACTGTAACTGCCCGGATTATATACAAAAGCGGAGTAAGCAGGGGCTATCGGGGTCAGACAGTCGGGAGCGGGTACGGCGTATGTTTGCTCGTTGATAGTGCGGGGAATACTGAAACGGGTGTTGGCTCCATATATTTCTCCCGAAGTGGAATTTATCATGCTGCCTCCGAAACTATATTTTAATATGTTTTCGGTGAAGTTCAGTGCTGTGGGACTGTTCATGTTGCTTCCTATATACGAGCCGCTGAGCATCAGGTTGCCGCCTCCTTGACAATAGGTTGTGAGCAACTGTTGCAATGTGTGGGAGAAAGGACGCCTGTCGGCTCCGAATATCAGGTCTGTAATGGGGTAATCTGCCAGCCGGACAAAACCATTTTCAACGGCTTCATCACTACACGATACAAAAGAGTATCCTCCGGCTGCCTGGATGGCTTTTCCATGAATGAACGGATAATCGAAAGTATTTCCGGCTATCAACATTCCTTCCAGTTCGCTGCCGCTATATCCCAGCCCGTCTTTAGTCTCCCGTCCTATGCGGCTGCGGTCGAAGCTTTGTTGCGTTCCGCAGAAGGCGGGTGTATTTATATAAGGTATTCCCGGATCCGTATTCAAGTCAAAGCCTTGCAAGAAAGGAGATCCTACGGTAGCAGGTCTGCTTAAACGGTCGAATCCGTTGACTATCAAGATTGTTCCTTTACTTTTCTTTGCCTGATAGGCTGACAGGATTTCGGAAGGAAAACTTTCTCCGCCCTTGTTGACTGCGGTTATTTTGAAACTATATACCAGTCCCGGTTCGGCTTCGAAGGTATATTCAGTACCGCGTACTAACGTTCCATTGTCAAATCCACCATGTCCCAGACGGGTATAGACTATGTATTGTTGAGCTTTGGCAGTCGGTTCCAACGGGTCGTCTACCGCTTGCCAAGTTAGTTGGAAGGTGTTTTTCCTACTTCCGGAGTGAATGGCAAAGTTATTTACCGGTAAAGGTTGGACTACGTAATCCGTCCCATGCATGGTACTCAGGTATTTTAGTATGGATTTGTAAACAGAACGTCCTACGGTAAACTTGAAACGCGGATCGTGCCCCAATTTCAAATCGGCGAAGTTCTGGTGGGAGAGGAGTTCCAGAATCATCGAGGGAACGGCAGGCAGACGGGTTTCGCTGTAATTGCGGTTCCACAGGCTGCGGCGTTGCCACCGGATACCGAATTGGGCGGAGATATCCTGTTGCAGACCGGTCAGTACCATGTCCGCCAAGTCGCGGGAAGCATAACGGGAGATACCGGCGTTCAGTTCACCATTATTATAATCGGTGGTATAGATACCCAGCGTGCCTATTAAATAATCTTCTTTGGAAAAACCTGCATCGCTGTGCACTCCCAAGGTCATTTCAAAAGGAACGCCCAATCCCTTCTCCTTTGGATTGTACACAGAATTTCCGCTGAGATAGTTTATTATCCAGCTGCGGGCGTTTATATCATCGGTATAGTCATTCTTACCTTCGCTGGGACTGTAAACCGAATAAGGAAAACCCGACCATTGTGCGGCATAGCGTGCCCCTTCCAGATAACGGGGCAGGCCGCTGGTTTTTCCACCGCGCGATATGTTTCCCATTCCTCCGCCAAAACGGACGGCATCGGCGCATACCACTCCTTTTTGTCTGCTCTCATTACTTAGTACCACCATACCGTAATCGTTGGTTCCTTTGTCGAATTCAAAAGTGCCCAGATAAACCCAGGTTCCTCCCCCTATTTGTTGGTTGACCAGAAATTCGGTGACACCCCCTTTATGGAAAACCAGATATTTAGCGTCACTCACACTTCCGGGTAAAGTCTGATAAGTCACATAGACGGCATATTTTCCTGTTTCGGGAATATGGGGAATCCATTGTGCAAAGGCTTTTTCCGGTTTTTTCTCGGTGGAGGCAAAGCGGGCTGTACCTTCTTCAAAAGGATTTTGTCCGTCCCGGTAAACCAATCGTTTTTGAGCGAATGCCGGGGTGGGGGCGGTTTTCCATTTACCTTTCCGGCTTTTTATCTCCTGATAGATGCAACCTTGGGGATGGGTATCATTATCCACAATCACCTCATTGCGTTGCCAGTCACGTTCACGAGGGGTATAAACTATGGCTCCCGCATTTTCCAGCATGGGTATAATATAAGGTATGACGAATGATTGGGTGAACAAGTCTTCTGTGGTACAGAACAGGCGGGGACGTTGCCATTCCCAACATCCCTTGTCCTTTTTATAATATTTTCCGTGGCTTTGCCAAAGGGCGATGTGTCTGCCTTCCAGTCCTTTGCTGGCAGTAAAGGGGCGGGAAATATTTTTTACCCATGGTTCACCTTTATAATCTGTCCGTTGCCATAAGCGGCTTTTGTCCTGTTTCTTCCTCAGATAGTTGGGAATCAGGTCTTCGATTGATTTGCCATCGGCATAGATGGTTATATCGTAATAATTTACAGGACCGGGTAGGCTTTGTCTAAGTAACCGGTAGATAGCTTCTGTCTTTTCGGGTGTAAACGGTTGGTAGCCGAAGCTGGGGCTGGCATATACATTCAGTCTTTTTTTGTCATGATTTACTTCATAACGGTCTAATTTACATTTACCTATGTTGGCATAAGATGTTTCGTACCGGGTGAAAAAATCTTTTAGACGTTGTTCCACATTACCATCTAACCCTTGTGCCAAAGTGTGTGATATTCCTGCCATTACCAGCAGGAAGGACAAAAATATCTTTTTCATGTTGTTTTCTTCTTTATTTATGGTTGCGAAGTTAGGAATTTTTGTTAGTTTTGTCATTCTAACTAATCTATAATGAACCTAAATGAAACGAATTATCTTTAATTTCTGCTTCGTATGGCTGGCTGTTTCCGCTTTTGCCGGAAGTAAGGTAGTCGAAATGCGAAATTATGGTCTGGTACCGGACACACACGAGAATCTTTCACCCAAATTGCAGAAGGCGTTACAAGACATCAAGTCTCAAGTTGCTTTGGGTGATAAGGTCACCCTGCTTTTTGAATCCGGACGTTACGATTTCCATCCTGAAGGGGCGGCTGTCCGTGAGTATTATATTTCCAATCATGATCAGGACAATCCGAAAACGGTAGGTTTCCCTTTGGAGGATTGGAAGGGGCTGACGGTGGACGGACAGGGCGCCGATTTTATCTTTCATGGACGTATGCTTCCACTTTCTCTGCTTCGTTCAGAGAATTGTACTTTGCGTAATTTCAGCATAGATTTTGAGACTCCTCATATTGCTCAGGTCAAGATATTGGAAAGCGGAGAGGAGGGAATTACTTTTGAACCTGCCGCATGGGTGAAATGCCGTATCAATGAGAAAGGTTTTTTCGAAGCATACGGTGAAGGCTGGTCCAGTGCTCCCCAGGGAGGGATTGCTTTTGAAGAAAAGACAAAGCGTCTGGTATACCGCACCAGTGACTTATGGTGTCCTATGGAAGGGGTGAAAGAAGTTTCTCCACGTGTCTACCATGCTCCTCAATGGAAAGACGCCCGGTTGAAACCGGGGACAGTGGTGGCTCTTCGTACTTATTATCGTCCTGCTCCGGGTATATTCTTGTCCAATGATAAAGACACCCGTTTGCAGAATGTGAAAGTGCATTATGCCGAAGGTATGGGACTGCTGGCCCAGTTATGTGAAAATATCACGTTGGATGAATTCAGCGTTTGTCTTCGTGGCGATAAGGATCCGCGTTACTTTACCACGCAGGCGGATGCTACCCATTTCTCCAGTTGCCGGGGGAAGATTGATTCTCGCAACGGGTTGTATGAAGGAATGATGGATGATGCGATTAATGTACATGGTACTTATTTGAAAATCAAGCAACGCCTTGATGACCATACGGTGATTGCCCGATACATGCATCCGCAAGCATACGGATTCGAATGGGGCGTGAATGGCGATGAAGTACAATTTGTACGTTCCGCCACCATGGAACTGACCGGTGGAAAGAACCGGGTGAAGGAAATCCTGCCCAATGACAAAGATACGGTGAAAGGTGCAAAAGAATATCGTATCACTTTTGCCGAGCCTTTGGATGCGGAGATTACGGATAAAGAAGGTTTCGGCATTGAAAACCTGTCCTGGTGTCCGGAAGTTTATTTTGCGGATAATGTCATTCGTAATAATCGAGCACGCGGTACGCTGTTCAGCACTCCCCTGAAAACGGTGGTAGAGCGTAACCTGTTTGATCATACATCAGGAACAGCCATATTGCTGTGCGGTGATTGTAACGGCTGGTTTGAAACGGGAGCTTGCCGGAATGTGCTGATTCGTAACAATCGTTTTATCAACGCATTGACTAATATGTTCCAGTTTACGGAAGCTGTTATCTCTATTTATCCGGAGATTCCCGATTTGGAGCATCAGAAAAAATATTTCCATGGTGGAAAAGGAGAAAAAGGAGTAGTGATTGAAGATAACTATTTTGAAACCTTTGACCGCCCTGTACTTTTTGCAAAATCCATTGACGGATTGATCTTTAAAAACAATGTGATCCGCCAGAATACGGATTATCCGGCTTTTCATCATAACAAATCCCGTTTCCGCTTGCTTCACACCCGGAATGTGAAGATAGAGAAGAATAATTTTGAGGATGGGGATGAGAGTATAGCAAGAGAATAGATACAAATAACACTGATTATGCGGGTGAAAATACAATCCGCATAATCAGTGTTTTCATATCTGAAGAACTACAACGGAAGGGTTATTCTATTTTTCCAATGCTGAAGTTTTCAGGATATTTGCCTTTGAAATTCTTATAATACAATTTGACTTCACGCATATCCTTGTCCAAATCACCGCTGGGATGTATTACCTTTTCGGCTGTGATGCATTTCTTCTCGTAGTCGATAGCTACCAGAATAATAGGCAGACCAGCCCCTTGCGCAATATAGTAAAACCCTTTCTTCCAATTGGGATTGGCTTTGCGTGTTCCTTCCGGAGTGATAGCCAGATGGAATTTTTGACTCGATTTGGCAATCTTAATCATCTGGTCCACCAATGAAGTCTTGCGGCTACGGTCTACGGGAATCCCTCCCATCCAGCGGAAAATAGGGCCTAGAGGCCAGAAGAACCAGTCTTTTTTCATCATAAAACCGGTTTCGCGACCTATAGCTCCCATAAACAGTTTGCCTATGAACAAATCCCAATTGGTGGTATGCGGTGCGGCACAGATAATATATTTGTCATAATCGGGAACGGATACTTTAGTCTTCCATCCCAATAGTTTGTAGTAGATAAAACCACAAATAGCTTTTTTCATTCCTTAAATCTTATGCTTTTGTAGCTTTAGCCAGTTCGTCTGCAACCACTTTTATTTCTTTGTTCAAATCCTCATTCAGTTTCTTGTAGAAACCTTTTACGTTACCCGGTTCAGTGTGACTGATGCGTATAATCAGTTTGATCACATTGTGTACAGAGTTGCAAACTACTTCACGGTTAACACCTTCCATCAAACTGACTAAAAACAAATCACTTGCTATATTGGTTATTTTTTTCTTTAAATTTCTTCTACTTGCCATAAATGTAATGTTTTAAGTTAATACATAATTCTAAATTCGCGGTAAAGGTAATATTTTTATTTGTATACGTTTTCATATTTGCGAAAAAAGAACGAAATTTGCACGTGAATTATAAATGAAATTATACACCTTTAAATAGAATAATAGAATATGACTAAAAGTGCATTACAAATTGCCAGAGCTGCTTATCAGCCCAAACTTCCTAAAGCGTTGAAAGGCGCTGTAAAAGTAAAGGAAGGTGAACCTACACAGTCAGTTGCTGACCAGGAAGCTATCAAAGCCTTGTTCCCTAACACTTACGGCATGCCGTTGATTCAGTTCGTTGAAGGCGAAGCTGTCAATATGCCTGCCATCAACGTAGGTGTCATCTTGTCTGGTGGACAGGCTCCCGGCGGACACAATGTTATTTCCGGTTTGTTCGACGGTATCAAAGCATTGAACAAGGACAGCAAACTGTATGGTTTCATTCTGGGCCCCGGTGGTTTGGTAGACCATAATTATATGGAACTGACTTCCGATATTATCGACGAATACCGCAATACCGGTGGTTTCGATATCATCGGTTCGGGACGTACCAAACTGGAAAAGGTAGAACAGTTTGATAAAGGTCTGGAAATCATCAAGGAATTGGGCATCAAGGCATTGGTAATTATCGGTGGTGATGACTCAAACACAAACGCTTGTGTATTGGCAGAATACTATGCTGCGAAGAACTGCGGTGTTCAGGTTATCGGTTGTCCGAAGACTATCGACGGTGACTTGAAGAACGAGATGATTGAAACTTCTTTCGGTTTTGATACGGCTTGTAAGACTTACTCTGAAGTAATCGGTAACATTCAGCGTGACTGTAACTCTGCCCGCAAATACTGGCACTTTATCAAGCTGATGGGACGTTCGGCTTCTCATATCGCTTTGGAATGTGCTTTGCAGGTTCAACCTAACGTATGTATCGTTTCAGAAGAAGTGGAAGAGAAGAACATGTCATTGGATGATGTGGTTACTTACATTGCTCAGGTGGTGGCTAACCGTGCCGCACAAGGCAATAACTTCGGTACAGTGTTGATACCTGAAGGTTTGATCGAATTCATCCCCGCAATGAAGAGATTGATCGCTGAATTGAACGACTTCCTGGCTGCTAACGCATCAGAGTTCGCATTGATCAAGAAATCTCACCAACGTGAATATATCATCTCCAAGCTTTCTAAGGAAAACTCGGAAATCTATGCTTCTCTGCCCGAAGGCGTTGCACGTCAGCTTACTTTGGATCGTGACCCGCACGGAAACGTACAGGTATCACTGATTGAAACAGAAAAGCTGTTGTCTGATATGGTAGCCGTTAAATTGGCTCAGTGGAAAGAAGAAGGCAAGTATGTAGGTAAATTTGCCGCTCAGCATCACTTCTTCGGTTACGAAGGACGTTGCGCTGCTCCGTCAAACTTCGATGCTGACTATTGCTACTCGTTGGGTTACACCGCTTCTATGTTGATTGCCAACGGCAAGACCGGTTATATGTCTTCTGTACGTAACACTACTGCTCCTGCCGAAGAATGGATTGCAGGTGGTGTGCCTATCACAATGATGATGAACATGGAACGTCGTCACGGTGAAATGAAACCGGTTATCCAGAAAGCGTTGGTAAAATTGGACGGTGCTCCTTTCAAGGCGTTCGCCGCACAGCGTGAACGTTGGGCTATTGAAACAGACTATGTATATCCGGGTCCTATCCAGTACTTCGGTCCTACAGAAGTTTGTGACCAGGCAACCAAGACATTGCAGTTGGAACAAGGAAAATAATTTTTTCTTATTTCTATAAAGCATAAAGGAAACCCATCGGGGCTGATTGTAAAACCATTCTCCCGATGGGTTTTATTGCATAGTATGTGGGAATAGGTAAGGTAAAAACAGCTAAATAGGATAAAATGGTAAGAGCGAAAAGCACACGTCCTGCCCCTGTTAAAAAAAAGGCAGTCGCGAAACCTGTCCGCCGGACCACACAGCGGAAGGCGAAAAAGAAACCGCAAAGAGAGATGCCGTCATGGCTTCGGTATGTCATTGCGGGAATTATTGCTTTTTTATTCCTTGCCGCTTTCTTTTATTTCTTTATCCGTCCTTACTCTTACCGTTGGAAGCCTTGCTATGGTTTTAAAGCATACGGTGTATGTATGCCCTCAGGTTTTCATGTGCATGGCATTGATGTTTCCCATTATCAAGGAAACATAGACTGGAAAATGCTGACCCAGACCCGACAGGGAAAATTTCCTATTCATTTTGTCTTTATGAAAGCTTCGGAAGGAGGCGATTATGGGGACAAGGCTTTTAGCTCCAATTTTGATTCGGCGAAAACATATGGGTTTATCCGTGGGGCTTATCATTTTTACAATCCGAAGACAGATCCTGTCCGTCAGGCCGATTTTTTTATCAATTCCGTCAAGCTGGATTCAGGTGACCTTCCTCCTGTGCTCGATATTGAGAAGAGGGGAAAGGATGAGAATCAGCTCCGTCGTGACCTTAAACTGTGGCTTGACAAAATAGAACAGCACTACAAAGTGAAGCCTATTCTTTATACTTCTTATAAGTTTAAAACGCGTTATCTGAATGATTCGGTCTTCAATTCTTATCCTTACTGGATAGCTCATTATTATGTAGACTCGGTGGAATACAGGGGGGAGTGGAAATTCTGGCAGCATACGGATGTGGGTACGTTGCCGGGTATTCGTGAGAAGGTGGATTTGAATATTTTCAACGGTTCGTTGGAAGAATTGCAATTAATGACCATAAAGAAATAAGGGAACTGTGCCTGAGGTTCCGAAAACTTTGTTTATATTTGCTTTATGAACTTACTGCTCAATATTATTTGGCTGATTTGCGGTGGATTTCTGATCTGCGTGGAATATATTGTTTCCAGCCTGTTGCTGATGATTACTATCGTCGGCATTCCTTTCGGTTTCCAGACTTTGAAGTTGTCTATGCTGGCTCTTTGTCCTTTTGGGCGGGAAATACGCAGTTGTCCCGGTGATGGTGGATGTCTCAGTGTGTTGATGAATATCATCTGGATACTTGTAGGTGGAATCTGGATCAGCCTCTCTCATCTGGCATTCGGGGTGTTGCTTTGCATCACTGTCATCGGCATTCCATTCGGACTGCAACATTTCAAGCTGGCGGGCTTGGCACTTACTCCTTTTGGAAAGGAGATTGTATAATAAATATAATACCGTATGGTCGTTTGGTCACTTTGGATAAAATGCAGCGTCCTACGTGCGTTTGTCACCGCTTGATTCCGGTTCTAATTTTCAGGGAAGAAGAACAAAAGGACAAAAGAGAGAAAATCCGTTCTTTTGTCCTCGAATAAATCAATGCACATCCTGCGTGGTTGGTGGCAATTCCGTCTTTATCGCGTCTTTGCCATACTTGAAAATGGTATTATTTCATGATGAATTTCACAGCTGCCCAGTTGTTCTTTTCTCGATGATGTACGAACTCCATTCCCAGACTCTCCGCTTTTTCGCGGATAAAAGGAATATCCTGTATATAGAATCCACTCATAAATATTTCCGAACCCGGATGCATACAGGCGGCATAATGGGGAAGGTCTGCCAGAAGAATATTCCGGTTAATGTTGGCAATAATCACATCAAACGCTTTGCGCCCTTTCAGCAGATTGGCGTCACCCAGTTCCACTGTAATGTTATGGATATGGTTCAGTGCAATGTTGTCTTTTGAATTGTTGACGCACCAGTCGTCAATGTCGATGGCTGTCACAGGATTGGCTCCTCGCATGGAGGCAAGGATGGCAAGAATAGAAGTGCCGCATCCCATATCCAGGACTGATTTTCCTTTCAGGTCGGCTTCTAACAGCTCGCTGATTATAGAGCTGGTCGTTTCATGATGCCCTGTGCCGAAAGCCATTTGCGGGTTAATCAGAATTTCATACTCAGTTTTCGGAGTGTCTTTGTGGAACGTGCTGTGAATGCAGCAACGGTCACCTATGACGATGGGTTGAAAGAAGTTTTTCTCCCATTCTTCATTCCAGTTTTTGTCTTCGGCTTCCTTTATGGTGTATTCTATCCGGGTGTCAGGTAAAGGGAAGTTCACAACCATTTCTTTCAGTGCTTCCTCGTCAAAGAGAGTTTGCTGGATATAGGCCTGTATTCCCCCTTCACATTCTACAAAACTTTCAAATCCTATTTCTCCGGCCAATGCGGACACTACATCATTCACTGTTTCATTACAGGGATGTGTTGTAAAGGTTACTTCTAAATATTTCATATCTTTTCGTTTATTCTATCACTTTACGGAGTAATGCCTCCATCTCATTTTTGAAGATGCCCGCTTCATGCACTTTCACCCCGTCCACATAGAACGTGGGAACGTAATAATAGTCGTATTGGTCGGCTATATCAGGATGTTGGGTTTCTTCTATCATTTCTATTTCTATAGGTTGGAATTCAGGATATTCTGCTTTCAGTTCTTCAATATAGCGCAGTGCTTTTTTGCAGAACGGGCATCTTTCCTGATAAAATAATTTCACTGGTTTCATACGATTGTTGGTTTAAGGATGATGACAAAGATAATTTCTTTTCATTACTTTCACAAACAAACCTTCCGTCTTTTTGTTTCAGACTTGTGCTCTCATTGCAATGTTAGATGCAATTATGCCCTCATGCCCTCATTTGTGAGGTAATTTGTTTATAATGAACAGGTTATTTGTGATGGTAGCATAGAAGAGTATGAGGGCATTGCCCTCATACTCTTCTATGGTAAAATAAATTATTTCAACTTTGTTACATGATATAGGGTACCTCTGGTACTGGTCTTTTTAGGAATGTTCAGTTTGCGGAGAATACGTCCAAACCAATTTATTTTATTGATAGACAGTTTGTCGCGTGTGTTCTCTTGAAGATAATTAAAAATATCCATGGCAGTCATCCATTCTCCCTCCTTTTCGTTGGTTGCAGAAGAAAAGTTACAATGGAATAAATGCTCCAAAGGTGATATTTGCTCAAATTCGCTGTTGCTTTGTCGTAAAACGGCCTCATCTTCGTCATTCAGCCAATAACGTTCGTTCTTATAAAGTAAATGCATGGCTTGCGCATAGAGTTGGCGGTAGTCTATGGTGACATTGGTATCAATGGGATCGGTCACTTCGATACAGATAAAGCGACGGCTTCCCGTGGGGTCGGTGAGCAAATCCTTCTGATTGCTGGTGCCGATGAATGAGGCATAGCGGCGTAATTCGCGCACGCTGGTTCCGTAAGGCTTGCGCAGATTGGCTGTCGGGTTTTGTAACAGATGTTTCAGAAAGCCTTGTTGATTTACGGTAATCTGGTCGAATTCGTCCAGGTTGATAAGGAAAAATCGTCCCAAGGCACGCTCCGCTTCCTGTTTGCTGCTGAAGTCCAGGCTGTCGGCATAGCCGAAACGGAGTTCGGGTGGCAGCAAGATACGGCAATAAGTGGATTTCCGGAATCCTTGCGAACCTACAAGTAAAGGTGAAGTGCTGTTTCCATGCTGGCGGTCCATCCCCCTCCAATGCGCCACCATGCCTAGAAACCAACGGTAAAAGAGCTCTTCCCAATGCGGATTGCCGCAAGGAACGAGCCGGGCAAGTGCGCGGATTTTGTGGTAACAAAAGAGAATCCGCTTGAAAATCTGCAGGCGCTGCGCAAGATTGAGATGGTCATCGCGCGCGGTAAGGTGATCGAGCATCCAAGCGTCAA
>ERZ791618.52-NODE-52-length-63077-cov-2.478055_pt1 | contig 63077 bp, 67 predicted proteins | sample MGYA00510059_ERZ791618 | MGnify/ENA primary metagenome ERZ791618 (study PRJEB30046, sample SAMN00715159) | human gut metagenome | study: EMG produced TPA metagenomics assembly of the A metagenome-wide association study of gut microbiota in type 2...
ATATGTAGATATATCATTTATAGACTACAGGCTATAAATGACACACTATAGACCTAGGCTATAGTGTAAATAAAATAAAAAAATATTCCTATCTTTACTTCACTATATTATCAAAATATGATAAAATGAAGTAAAGAAAGATGAGGTAGACAAGATGAAAGTTTTAGAATTAAATAAGAATCAGCAAGAAGCTGTTAATCATATAAATGGACCAATGTTAGTACTCGCAGGAGCAGGTTCTGGAAAGACCAAAGTACTAACTAGTAGAATAGCAAATTTAATAGAAAATGGAATAAGTCCATATAACATATTAGCAATAACCTTTACTAATAAAGCTGCCAAAGAAATGAAAGATAGAGTAGTATCCCTAATAGGAAGTACTGCTAATAATATACAAATATCAACATTTCACTCTTTAGGACTTAGAATACTAAAAGAAAACTATAGCCTATTAGGATATGAAAGAAACTTTACTATCATAGATAGTGATGATGTCTTAACTATTATTAAAAAAATAATGAAAGACCTAAATATGAGTAAAGAATACTATAATCCTAGAGAAATAAAGAATAAAATAAGTTCTGCTAAAAACGAAATGATGGATGTAGAAAAATTCTCTAAAATAGAATTTGATCATAAAGTAGTAGAAGTATATAAAACATATCAAAAAAAATTAAAACAAGGAAACTCTGTAGACTTTGACGATTTACTAATATTACCAATAAAATTATTTAAAAACTATCCAAATGTCTTAAATGACTATCAAGAAAGATATAAATATATATTAATAGATGAATATCAGGATACAAATGAAGCTCAATATACCTTCAGTAGACTACTATCATCTAAATATCGTAATATCTTTGTAGTAGGAGATAATGACCAAGCCATATATGCTTTTCGTGGAGCCAATTATAAAAATATCTTAAACTTTGAAAAAGACTATCCTGAAGCAAAAACAATATTACTTGAAGAAAACTATCGTTCTACTAAGAACATCTTAAATGCCGCTAATAGCGTTATAAAAAATAATAGAGAAAGAAAAGATAAAAACTTATGGAGTAATAACGAAGAGGGAGATAAAATAAAATATAAAAAAGTATCAACAGAGAAAGAAGAAGCATCCTTTGTAGTAGGAGAAATAAAAGATTTAATATCAAAAGGTGTTAAAGAAGAAGCTATAGCGGTTCTATATCGTACCAATGCTCAGTCAAGAACTATCGAAGAGGAACTACTAAAAAAGAATATCAAATATCGAGTAGTAGGAAGTTTCTATTTTTATAATAGAAAAGAAATAAAAGACTTATTATGTTATCTAAGATTAATAAATAATCATAAAGATGATGTAAGTCTGCTTAGAATAATCAATACTCCAAAAAGAGGGATTGGTGAAAAAACAATTGATAACCTAACCTCATTAGCGGAAGATGCTGATATTTCTATCTATGAAGCCATTACTACAGGTAAAGAATTAACTTTTAAAGAACTAATCGAAGAACTAACTAAAGATAGTGAGAAAATGTCACTTACTGAATTAGTCGATGACATTCTAGATAAAAGCGGTATAAGAAAAGAATTAGAAAGTTCTAAATTACTCGAAGATGAAATAAGACTAGAAAACTTAAACGAGTTTAAAGGGGTTACCAAGAGTTATGAAGAAGAATCAGGCTCAGCAAGTTTAGAGGACTTTCTTGAAGAAATATCCTTAGTTAGTGATATAACCGAACACCAAGATAGTGATGGAAGAGTAAGTTTAATGACTGTCCACTCTGTAAAAGGACTAGAGTTTGATTATGTCTTTATCGTTGGTATGGAAGAAGGAATATTCCCACATTATAATGCTATCAATGACGGAAGCAATTCCGCTATTGAAGAAGAGCGTAGACTATGCTATGTAGCCATTACCAGAGCCAAGAAAAAACTTTATATAACATCTGCTGATACTCGTATGTTATTTGGAAATACCAATAGAAATATGGCAAGGAGATTTATAAATGAAATAGATAAAGAATATATTGAAGTAGAAGGAATAAAACCACTTACTAAGATGGTATCAAATATCAAGAAAAAAATTGATAAAAACGCCGAATACACAGTAGGAGAACATATTGTTCATACTGAGTTTGGCGAAGGCGTCGTAATAGGAGTAGATAAATCGATCCTAACCGTAGCCTTTCCACATCCAATCGGTATAAGAAAACTAATGAAAGGTCATCCAAATATCAAGAAAATATAAAAAGGAGTTACTATGAAAAAAATATTACTTATCATATTTTCAATTACTATAATTATTGAAATAGTAGTATTACATCAAGATAACAAAAACATAATTATTTCCAATAATACTACTCTTGAAGACTAAAACAAAATAATCTAATTGAAGATGGTAAAGTATCATTAGATTCGGTATATAAAGAAGAGGAAGAAGTAAGAGAAAAAGTTGAAGAGCTATTTTCCGCTACTACATTCAAAGCAGAAGACATTGAACAGCTAATTACCAAAGAAGAAGATAAAAGTAAAGAACTGCAAGATAGCATATCTTCTCTTGAAGAACAGATTGTAGGTCTTGAAGGTAACATTACCACTCTTGAAGCAGAATATAATAGATTAGCCAAAGAGTATGAAGAAAAAAATTCTGCCTACATAACAGGAGTCCCTACAATTAATCAGTATCCAGACTATCCAACAGGTTGCGAATCCGTTGCACTAACGATTCTATTAAAATATTATGGTGTATCAGTAACTCCTAATGATATTATAAATAAATTAGAAAAAGGAAAAACACCATATACCAAGGATGACGTTACCTATGGAGGCAATCCTGAACTAGAGTTTATCGGAGACCCAAGAACCCAAAACTCTTATGGCGTCTATGAAAAACCTATTGCCAAAGTAGCGGATATCTATAAATCAGGAATAATAAATGCTACTGGAAGTTCTTTTGATGAAATACTAAAAATAGTAAAATCAGGTAGACCAGTACTAGCTTGGACCTCTATAGGATTATCCACACCATACATATCAAAGTCTTGGATATATGAACCAACCGGAGAAACCATCTATTGGAAATCAGGAGAACATGCTGTAGTTATAATTGGTTATACTACTGATAAAATAATAATATCTGACCCAATCAGTGGAAAAATAAAATACCAATCACTATCACTATTTAGAGAAAGATATAATTACTTTGGAAAGAGGGCCTTATATTACTAATGAAAAAGAAAAATAAAATATTTAAAATAATAGGAACTATCTCTTTTATAGGAGTATTCATTATCCTAATAATTACTCTATATAATAACATAACTCTAAATAATAAAAATAAAGAGTTAGATAAATATCTAGCAGAATATAAAGAATTAAAAAAAGAAATAGATAACCTAAATAACCTAAAAGAAAGTTATGATATAGCCAAACTAAATAATGAAAATCTAAATAGTCAAAAAGAAGAATTAGAGTCAGAAATAAAACAGTTAAATAATAAGATAAGTAATTTAAATAAGAAGATAGATAAACTAAAGTAGTCTCTCTTCTCTTTTTATAGCATATATTATAGTGGAGGTACGTATGGATTATAATATTTTAGTAAATAAAGATAATCCCCTGCCAAGAGCACATATACCAAGTACTTTAGTAGAAGCTAGTAGTAGTTATAAAGATGGCATATTAATAGATAGAGAAACAAAGAATGCTTTTGATAGAATGAAACAAGATGCTTTAAGATATGGATATCACATAGATATAGAAAGTGGATATCGCGATTATGATTATCAAGAAAAAATATATAATAAATTACTTGAAGAAAAAGGATTTACTTATGCTATCACACGAATAGCAGAACCAGGTAAATCAGAACATCAAACAGGATTAGCCGTAGATTTTTGTATATATAAAGATGAAAAGTGTTACATAGAACATGAAATAGAAGAATTATTAGAAACTAAATGGGTTCATCAAAATTGTTATAGATATGGCTTTATATTAAGATACCCTGAAGGAAAAGAAGATATAACAAAATATAGTTATGAACCATGGCATATAAGATATGTAGGAAATATAGCGGTTATATTTATAATAATAATCTAACACTAGAGGAATATAAAGAAAGAGAGTCTAAGAAATAGATTCTCTTTCAGTTTCGTCTCACACTAAAGTAGTTCGCCGTTTTCTAATGCCTAAGGTCATTAGAAAATATTTTTGAGCCTATAACATAGTCTCAAAACTAAAATTATTTAAAAGTATAAGTAAGTTCATAAAATATAAATTTATTTAGGATTTCTATTTGACCATATTAACATTCCTACAATAACTACATCCAATAGAATTAAAAGTGTTGTAATCAAATCAGAAGAACAAACTTTTACTATAATCCCAGCAAAAATTAAACCTACAATAATAAACTTAATTGGATACCATATATTTAGTACTTTATTCCTCCTTAATTTACCAACTGCAGTTAATCGCTCGTTAAGCCATTGCTGATTATAAGCAATATCTTTAGATGGATTAGTTTGAATAAATAAATCATAAAAAATAGTAATTAATATTACACTTATCCAATTAGTATGTTGTTTTCTTTTGCTTTTCATATAAAATATCAACTTCTTTCTTCTCTTAAATTATCAATCACTTCTCATTATAATAATAGCATAAACTTTTATAAATTTCAACAAACATTTATAAAATTATTGGGATAAATAATGTAATACAAGTTTTAACAACACTCTATTATGTATATATAACAATATAAGTACATAAATATTAACTTATATATAATAGATACGATTGGTATATTGTTGTTAGACTACGGGCTAACAACAACACTTCAAGACCTAGACTTGAAGTGACAAAGAATAAAAATATATTGACATAATATACTAATAGTGATATTATTTAAATGTATGAATATATATTCATGTATAAGGAGGAAAAATGTTAGATACAAAAGAAATAAATAGTATAAAAAACAAACTACTTGAAGAAGATACTATTATAGATATAGCAGAATTATTCAAAGTATTCGCAGATTCAACTAGAGTAAAAATAATAAATGTCTTATTAGAAAACAAACTTTGTGTAGGAGATATAGCCGCCCTTGTCGGAGGTACTCAGTCAGCCATTTCTCACCAGCTTAGAATACTAAAGTCCGCTAAACTAGTAAAATATACCAAAATAGGTAAAACAGTATATTACGAATTAAGTGATGACCATGTAAAAAAACTATTTAGTGTAGGAAAGGAACATATCAATGAAATATAAATATAATATCAAAAATCTAGATTGTGCCAATTGTGCCAAGAAAATAGAAGAAAAATTAAATAAAGATAAAAACATCAAAAATGCTATAGTCAATTTTAGTGCATCAACAGTATCTGTGGAAACAGACCTAGAAAAATCATTTGAATATGTTAAACAAATAGTTAGTGAAGTAGAACCAGATGCCATACTAAGTGAAGAAAAAGTAAAAGAAGATAACTATAAAATATTTTATCAAATCCTAATAGGAGGTATATTAGGATTAATAGGTTGTATAACAAAATTACCATATCATTTAAACCTAATTATAATTATAATAAGTTATATAGTATTAGTATATAGTACCTTTATAACCGCTATTAAACAGTTATCCAAAAGAATAATTAATGAAAACCTATTAATAGTAATATCAACAATAGGAGCCTTCGTATTAGGAGAGTTACATGAAGGACTAATGGTAATATTCCTATATGAATTAGGAAAAGCACTAGAAAAATTAGCAGTTAATAGAAGTAGAAAATCAGTATCAGAACTTATGAATATAAAAGAAGAAAACTCTAATTTAAAAGAAGAAGATACTATAAAAGTAGTACCAACAGAAACCATAAAAGTAGGAGATATAATTGTCGTAAAAGAAGGCGAAAAAGTACCACTAGATGGAATAATAATAGAAGGAAATGCTATGCTAGATACTAGTGCCCTAACAGGAGAATCAGAATTATTAAATGCTACCATAGGTAGTGAAGTATTATCCGGAAGTATCAATAAGAGTGGTTTAATAGAAGTAAAAGTAACTTCCGTATACAAAAACTCTACCGTAAGTAGAATATTATCACTAGTAGAAACCGCTACTGAAAGAAAAACCAAAACCGAAACAGTAGTATCAAAGTATGCCCCAATATATACCCTAAGTGTATTAATCGTCGCCATTCTAGTAGGAGCCCTTTTACCACTAATAACAAACTTAACATATACCGAAAGTATTTATAAAGCTTTAACCATAATAGTGGTATCATGCCCTTGTGCTGTTGCTATATCCGTACCATTAGCATACTTCTCAGGAATAGGAGCTTCTTCCAAAGAAGGAATACTAATAAAAGGAAGTAATTACTTAGATAGTATAAAAAATATCAAAAAAGTAGTATTTGATAAAACAGGAACCATAACAACAGGAGAGTTTTATGTATCAAAAATAAACATTTATGATAAAAAATATACCAAAGACAAAGTATTAGAATTATGTGCTAAAGGAGAAAGTCTATCTAATCATCCTATCGCAGCATCAATAATTAAAGAATATGGAAAAGAAGTATCAACTGAAGATATCAAAGAACATAGAGAATATCAAGGTAAAGGCATAACCTATAATTATAAAGATCAAAATATCAAAATAGGAAATTCCAAATTCTGTAATCAAAAAGAAACCAAAAATATTTATCTAATGATTAATGATAATTTAGTTGCTGAATTAGAAATAAAAGATAAAATAAAAGAAAGTGCTAAAGAAACAATCAAGATACTTAAAGATATGAATATAGAAACCTATATGTTTACTGGAGATAATAAAGAAAAAGCCATAGAAATAGCTAAAAAAGTAGGAATAAAAAATGTCTTTTATGAAATGCTTCCAAATGATAAATATCAAAAACTAGAAGAGTTAATAAATACTAAAAAAGAAAAAGAACTAGTATCATTTGTAGGAGATGGCATAAACGATGCCCCAGTACTAGCCTTATCAGATATAGGTATATCAATGGGTAGCCTAGGTAGTGATTCCGCTATTGAAGCCTCAGATGTAGTAATAATGAACGATAATCTATCAAAGATAATAACTGCTATAAAAATATCTCAAAAAACGAATAAAATAATCAAAGAAAATTTAATATTTGCCATTACCATAAAACTATTAGTATTAATATTAACCATACTAGGATTATCCACTATGTGGGAAGCAGTATTCGCAGATGTTGGAGTAACAGTACTATGTATTCTAAATACATTAAGACTATTAAAGAATAACCAGTTGTAATAAATAAAAAAATAATATATAATTATCTTATAAATAGGAGGAGTAAATGGATATAGTAATTGGAATAATATTTATATCACTAATTGGAACACTACTACATTTTATGTATGAATGGTCAGGCCATAATAAAGTAGTATCACTTTTTGCAGCAGTTAATGAAAGCACTTGGGAACATATTAAAATAGCCCTAACACCAACCTTTATATGGACACTATATGATGGAGCAGTATATGGATTAAATCAAAATTATTTCATAGCCAAAACAGCCAGTTTATTAGTAATAATATTATTAATACCACTATTATTTTATACATATCAAATATTTACTAAAAAATCAGTATTATGGATAGATATAATAATCTTTTATTTAGCCATCATATCTAGTACATTAACATTTAAATACATAATAAATATAACATCACTACCATTTTATCTAACATATATATCAGTAATAGTATTATTCATAATATTTGGCTTTTACATGGTATTAACCCTATTACCAATAAAAAATTTCCTATTCAAAGATCCAATAACCAATAAGTATGGTATAAAAGGACATTCCCATCATGAACATAAAGAAAAAAATAATAAAAATGTGTTTTAATAACATATTTTTTTTGCTATAATAATAATGGAAAGTTAGAAGTGAAAAAAATGAGAAATATATATGATGTAACATTAAAAGAATTAGAAGATTATTTTATAAGTATAAATGAAAAGCCCTTTAGAGCGGCTCAAGTATATGAAGGATTATATAAAAAAAGATATACTTCATTTGGTGAAATGACTAATATTAGTAAAGAGTTAAGAGAAAAACTAAAACAAGATTTCTCTTTCTACAAAATAAAACTATTAATAAAACAAGAAAGTAAAGAAGTAAACAAATATTTATTTGAACTAGAAGATAAGAATAGAATAGAATCAGTATTAATGTTTCATGACTATGGAATAAGTATTTGTGTATCATCACAAGTAGGCTGCAACATGTCATGCGCTTTTTGTGAAAGTGGCAGACTAAAGAAAGTAAGAGACTTACTAGCCTATGAAATAGTAGAGCAGATTCTTCTTATTGAAGAAGACATTAAGACTAGAATATCTCATGTAGTAGTTATGGGTATTGGTGAACCATTTGATAATTATGATAATGTTATGCGCTTCGTTAAAATAATTAACTGTGGTAAAGGAATAGATATTGGTTCAAGACATATAACTATATCTACATGTGGAGTAGTACCAGGAATCAAGAAATTTATGAAAGAAGAAGGACAGGTAAATCTAGCCATAAGCCTGCATGCTCCAAATGATGAACTAAGAAATAAAATAATGAAAATAAACAAAGCCTATCCAATAAAAGAATTAATGGATACCATAAATGAATATATAAAACTTACTAATAGAAGAGTAACTTTTGAATATATTATGTTAGAGGATATAAACGATAGTGAAAAAGAAGCAAAAGAATTAGTCTCACTTCTTAAAGGAATAAACTGCTACGTAAATTTAATACCATATAATGAAACAGAAAATATTGGCTTCAAAAGAACAAAAAAGTGGAAAATTTTACAGTTTTATGATATACTTAAATCAAATAATATAAATGTAACAATAAGAAAAGAATTTGGCGGAAATGTAGATGCTGCCTGTGGACAGCTAAGAGCCAAAGCAAAAGAGGAGTGAAGTTATGCAGACATTTTATATGACAGATGCAGGAAAAGTAAGAACACATAATGAAGATAATGTAATAATATTAAATAATAATAATAATGAATTCATTCTTGCCGTAGCGGATGGAATGGGTGGACATAAAGCAGGAGAAGTAGCCTCTAATATAGCAATAGAACATGTTAGAGATAGTTTTGAAGAACTAGAAACGCTCGGAAAAAAAGAAGATGCTATCGATTACTTAAGAAGAATAGTAAAAGAAATAAATGAAAAAATATTTTCTTATACAAAAAATCATCCCGAGAGCAAAGGCATGGGGACAACCCTAGTAATAGCTATCAAAACAAATGATTACATACTATATGGAAATATTGGCGATTCATCAGGATATGTAATGAAAAATGGATTATTACATAAAATAACAAAGGATCATACCCTGGTAAATTTACTTGTATCAACAGGAGAATTAACTCCAGAACAAGCTAAATTTCATCCAAGAAAAAACCTATTAACTAGAGCCCTTGGAGCAAATGATCCAATCGAAATAGATATTTTTGATGTAGACACTAACGTATCAGGATTATTCCTATGTAGTGATGGTCTAACAAATATGGTCGCAGATGATCAAATAGAAAAAGTATTAAATAATAAAAGTTCAATAGAGGAACAAGTAGAAAAACTAATTAAAAAGAGTAACATGCGTGGTGGTACAGATAATATATCAATTGCTTATCTAAAAAAGGAAAGTGGTGATTTATAATGCTATCAAAAGGTCAAAAGATTAATGATAGATATGAAATTATTAAAACAATTGGCGAAGGTGGTATGGCTAATGTCTATTTAGCAAATGATACAATTCTAGATAGAAAAGTTGCAATAAAAGTATTACGTGGAGATCTTTCAAATGATGAAAAATTTATTCGTCGTTTCAAAAGAGAAGCTCTATCAGTATCAAATTTATCACATCCAAATATTGTTGAAGTATACGATGTCGGTGAAGAAGATGGAAATTATTACATCGTAATGGAATATATTGAAGGAAAAACATTAAAGCAATTACTTCAGAAAAGAGGAGCACTTACTTTAAATGAAGTAATAGATATAATGACACAGTTAACAGATGGTTTAGCACATGCTCATGAAGCCTACATAATTCATAGAGATATTAAACCACAAAATATAATGATTGAGGACAATGGACTAGTAAAAATAACTGACTTTGGTATAGCTATGGCTCTAAATTCAACTCAGTTAACCCAAACAAATTCAGTAATGGGCTCAGTTCATTATCTTCCTCCAGAGCAAGCTAATGGAAAAGGTTCTACAGTAAAAAGTGATATTTATTCTCTAGGAATATTAATGTACGAGCTATTAACAGGTTCAGTACCATTCAAAGGAGATACTGCTGTTGAAATAGCCTTAAAACATATGAAAGAAAAAATACCAAGTATTAGAAAACAAAATCCAACAATACCACAATCTGTTGAAAACATCGTATTAAAAGCGACTGCTAAAAATCCAAAGAACAGATATGATAATGTTAGAGATATGTATAAAGACTTGCAGACCGCTCTTCAAAGAGATAATGAAAAGAGATTAGTATATGAATATCCAGAAAACGATCTTGAAGAGACAAAGGTTATACCACAAGTTACAAAAGAAATAAAACAAATGATAGATAAACCTACCGCTAAAGAAGAAGATAGCGAGGATAATTCAGTACTAAAGGAAAAAGATGAAAAAAATAAATTACCAATCATTCTAGCAGTAGTTCTTTTAGGAACATTAATCGTACTCGCAGGTGTATACTTACTAATAACAAGTAAAGATGTAAAAGAAGTAAAAGTACCAAATGTAGTAGGATTAACCACTGAAGATGCTATCAAAAAAATAAAAGAAAAAGGTTTAGAATATACAACAAAGAGTGAAGAAAGACTACTGTTGAAGAAGGAAAAGTAATAAGAACAGAACCAAAAGCCGGTTCTACTAGAACTAAGAAGAGTACAATAACAATTGTTGAATCATCAGGTAAAGAATATGTAGTCCTTGAGGACTATACCGGTCAAAACTATTATGAAATAAAAGGTAAATTAGAAGCCAAAGGCATCAAAGTAGAAATGAAAACCAAATCAGTAGAAAACGCTTCAGAATATAAAGATAAGAAAGATAACATAATAAGTCAAGAACCAGCCTTCAATAAAGATGAAGAGACAAAATTATATGCTAATGATAGTGTTATATTATATATACCAGAAGTAGATGTTTATCCAGATATGGTCGCAGAAAAATGGACATTATCACAAGTAGAAGACTTTGTTAAAGAATACAATCTAACACTAGATAAATCATACAAAGAAACAGACGAAGTAGAAGAAGACATTGTTTTATCACAAAATAGAGCAGTAGGAGATCCAATATATGAAGGATATACATTAAAAATAACATTATCAAAGAAGCCAGAAAAGAAAGATGATAAAACACCAACAGATCCACTACTACCTAGTGATGAAAAGACAAATTAATAAGGAGCATAAATGGAAGGAATAATAATTAAAAATCAAAGCAATGATTACACAGTAAGAACATCAAATGGATTATATGTTTGCAAACCAAGAGGAAAATTCAGAAATGATAAAATAACTCCTCTAGTAGGAGACTCAGTAATAATAGATGATATAAATAATTACCTACTAGAAATATTACCAAGAAAGAATTCTCTTATTAGACCTCCCATTGCCAATATAGATATCGCTTTAATTGCAGTATCAGTAAAAGAACCAAACTTTGATAGTAATTTATTAGATAAATTATTAACTATAATATCATTTAATAATATTGAACCAGTAATATGTCTAACCAAACTAGATTTATTAACCGAAGAAGAAAGAAATGAAATAGATAAAATAACCTCTTACTATCAAAGAATTGGTTATATAGTAACTGATAATAATAATATTAAAGAAATAAAAAAAATAATAAAAAATAAAAAAGTAGTACTCGCAGGACAGTCAGGTGCAGGTAAATCATCTATTCTAAATAGATTAGATAAAAACTTATCTCTTGAGAAAACGAAATATCAAAAGCCCTAGGAAGAGGAAAACATACCACAAGATGTGTAACATTATATGAAGTAGATGGTGCATTAATCGCCGATACTCCAGGTTTCTCTTCAGTAGACTTTAGAGGAATGACTAAGTTAGATATAAGAGATAATATGAAAGAAATGTTTGATGGCCTACACTATTGTAAATATAGAGATTGTATGCATATTAAAGAAGATGGTTGCTATATAAAGGAAACACTTGAAAAAGGTAATATACTTCCTTCAAGATATAATAACTATAAATCTTTCATCGGAGGAAAATAATATGAAAATATCAGTATCAATACTAAATTCGGAAGACAAAAAAGAAATGATAAAAACACTAAATAATACTAATATTTCATATATTCACATGGATGTAATGGATGGACAATTTGTTCCTCAAAGAACATTACCATATCCAGAATTAAAAGAACTATCTGGTATATCAACAAAAAAATTAGATATTCATTTAATGATGAATAGTCCTGAAGAGTATATAGATAATATAAAAGATTTAGATAATATTGAAAATATAACAATACATCTTGAAATAGAAAAAAATATAAAAGAAATATTATCTAAAATAAAATCATTAGGATTCAAAAGAGGATTATCAATAAAACCTAATACTGATATAAACAAATTAGTACCATATCTTGATGATATAGATTTAATTCTAGTAATGACTGTAGAACCAGGACTAGGAGGTCAACAATTCCTAGAGTCAAGTACCAAAAGATTAAAAGAAATAAAAGAACTAATAGGTACAAGAGATATCCTTCTTGAAGTAGATGGTGGCATCAATAACAATACCATAAATCTAGTTAAAGATGCCAATATCGCCGTAGTGGGTTCTTACATAACCAAAAGTACTGATCCAGTATCTCAAATAAATAGTTTATTAGTATAAAAATAAACTCCCTTCTAAATAATAATAAAGAAAGGAGTTTTTTATATGTCAGAAAATAAAAATATAAATCAGGAAATAATCGAAGAAGAATATATGCTAGGTAAAGAATATTATAGTAAAATACTAGAGTTAGCCAAAAAGAAAAAACAAAGTAATTAATCTTGTTTAAATAAACTATTTATGATACTATATATGTGAAAGAAGGGTATTATGGATATTATTTATAATGGCGAAATATATTTAAAAAAAGGACCAGAAATTTATAACCTAAGTGCTGATATAAAAGAAATAGATGAAAAAATAGAAGAATTACAAAAACTTTTTACTGAAGATCCTAATCTTTTTACACTTGGTATTATAGAATTATCAAAGAGTGTAAAATCATCTTTAGAAAAGGAAAGAGGTAAATTAGATTACAGCGGTACAGATACCTTTTGGAGATTATATACTAATGATGGTATAAACTTGTTAATGAAAAATAATTTTCAAGAAAGAAAATATAATGGCATTGAAGAAATGAAAAGAATATATATGAAACTATCAGAGTTTTTAAACGAAGAATCATCATTTATTGGAAAAGAATTTGTAAGAACAATACCGATTAGAATGAATGGTATGCTAGATACTAGCTATACATCTCCATTAAAAGAAAAAAATATTGTTATATATGCCAAGAATGACCTATTTCTCGCAGTAAAAAGAAAAATTGAACAAGATAAATTAATAGAGAGGTACACACTTATTAATTCAAATTATATAAAAGATAGAAACTATGAATTCTATGGAAATATTTATCCAGAATATAAAGATAAAAACAAAGTATATAAACTTATCCGAAGACAATTAGAAAAAGAAAAAATATAAAAGAGACTATTATAGTCTCATTTTTATTTATTAATTATTATGTAACAAAAAAAGATAGATTATTCTATCTTAATTATGCTAATTCATTATTCTTTTTCATAGATCTAGCTTCTCTAACACTAGTCTTAACTTTACTACCATCTTTTAAAGTAACAGTAGTCATATTTACTCTCTGAACATCTTTAGTTCTTTTAAGACAGTTAGGTTTATTATTTACAGTTTTAGTCTTTTTAGTTGATATATTTTCCATAGAATTACCTCCTCATCAGTTCGTTATTAACTTTACCATAAAAATACCATTTAGTCAAGTAATTATTAAGAATTTTCTTTTGTACTATTATCATTTCTAATAAATTCTCTAAGTATTTTAGTAATAGCCCTTTTTTCTATTCTTGATACATAACTCCTAGAAATACCTAGTTCCTTAGCAATTTCTTTTTGCGTAATCTCATCAGTATTATCTAGTCCATACCTTTTAGTTAAAACTTCTCTTTCTCTTTTAGTTAAAATATTAAGATATTTTCTAAGTAATTTAATATTATCATTCTTATATATTTCTTCTGCATAGTCAGGATTTTCAGTTTTAAGTACATCCAAAATAGTAATTTCATTTCCCTCTTTATCATAACTTATCCCGTCATAAATACTAACATTCTTTGAATTCTTCTTATCAGATCTGAAATGCATAAGAATTTCGTTTTCCGAACATTTTGCTATATAAGTAGCCAGTTTAATATTCTTATCTGGAGAGAAACTATCAATACCCTTAATTAAACCAACAGTACCAATACCAATTAAGTCATCTACATCATTAGTACTAGATTCAAACTTTTTAACTATATGTGCTACTAGTCTAAGATTATGTTCTATTAATTTAGCCCTAGCCTCTTTATCACCTTTCATCATTTTTTCAATATACTTTTCTTCTTCTTCTTTTGATAAAGGATCAGGAAAGACATTATTAGAATATGCTCCAGTAAAAAAAGTAAGATTATTAACAATAAAATTAAATAAACTATAAAGCATAAAAACCTCCTAATAAAGTTTATGCTTTTTATTATTTTATACCACTTGAGTCTAAGGTCTCAAGTGGAACAATAGAGCCTAAGGTCTCTATTGTTAAAGAATTATATTATTTTAGTAATCAACATCTTTATTTTTAATTACATCTACAAAATATGTTGTTTCATTATATATTGTTTTGCTTTTATTACTTGTTAGATATAATTAATAATCACATTTCTTATATCTATTATAATATTAATAATATGTGATATTTATAGTGCAGAAAGACATAATAACAGAAAGTATAAAAAATTAAAAAATATAGAATTACTCAAGCAGAATTAGCATAAAAGATTAATTTAACACATGATTATATTAGACAAATAGAATCTGATAAGATAGCAAATACTATTTCAGTACAAATATTATATGATATTTTCATTGCATTAAATGTTGAAATTAGAAAATTATTTGAAATCAGGATTTATAAAATAATAGCATATTTTGCCAACTATATTACAATAACGAACTAATTTACAATAAAAATTTATCCAAATAATATATTCTGTGTAAACACAGTGTAAATTTTTTTATTGAAAATGATATAGAAATTATATTTAAGGAGAAAAAAATAAAATAATTTAAAAGGCTTTATAATTTAATTATAGATTAAATTATATAATTATACTAAAACATGCATTAACTATGCCATTGAAAAATATTAGTATATTGCATAAAGAAGAGATGGGAGGTGAAAAAATAACACTTTATGTTTAATATAAAAAAATAAGAAAGAAGGAAAAAAATGATAAAATTAAATAAATTAGGAATTTTATGTATGACACTAGTTTTACTCATAATGTTTACAAATAAAGCATCTGCAACTTCTGATATATCTCCTGCATCTTTAAATTATTTCGTAGAAAAACTAGATATTGAAGTATTTAAACAAGAAAAAGATTATTATTGTGGTCCAGCGAATATTAAAATGGTTGTTCAATATTTAGAAAGTTCCTCAGAAAGTCAAAGTGTTTATGCTAATTATATGGGTACAGATGATGCTGGTGAATCAAATACATATGATATGTGGAGAGCATTAAACCATTATACATCTAGAAGCTGGACAGAAAGTTGGTATAGTGAATATTCAACATCATCATTTGCTAATTTAGTAAAAAATAATATTGATGATAATAAACCTTTAATTTTAAATGCAAGAACAAAAACATTATATATGTATAACGGTGTAAATCTCGGACATTATATTACAATTTCAGGATATACATATACAGCCTCTTTTGGTGATAGCCCGTGGTATGGATATTTTTATTATGTTGATCCTTATGACCGTAATTATGGGCTAGGAACTAATTTGGGGGAACATCAAGATACTGCATCAAATGTTTTCGGGACATTAAACCATAGATACGGAGTAGTAATTCATTAATTTTTACTATGAAAAAAAGAAAAATATATTGTCTACTTATATTGGTGTTCATTTTTACGATATCAATTATTTGTTATATAAATAATAATAGTGAAAAAAGTTTTTATATTTCATTTCAAAAATCTCAAGTAAATAATTATTTAAAAAAATATTTGAAAAACAAATCTTATACTGTAGCAATTACAAATTATAGCGAAAACATTATACAAGGTGAAATTTACGACACAGGTTCAAATGGCAATCTATTTCTTACAACAGGTTTGTTTTTATATGATATTGAAAAAAATAAATACGATTTTTTTGAATACACAGAAAAAAATCGTATTTTAAAATATTATATATCAGATGAAAAAATATATGCTAGTATAATTGAAGATAAAGATTTTAAAGATAATGTATATAATTGGCAATTAGCTTCTTATGACATAAAATTTAAAAATAAAAAAATTTTAGATAGTGGTGTAATAGATTCTCCATTCAATGTTCCGAATTTTTATTACAGCAGCATGACAAATGATATTTATATTACAACTATAAAAAATTATTATAAAAACAATAAAAAAGAAGAGGAGTTTTCAATTTATTATATAAACAATAATAATATTGAACAAATAATTAGTTATAATGGCAATGTAACTTTAAAAAATGGAGAATTGTCGTGTGGTCAATTTGATATTCATATTAATAATAATAATTTAATTTATTGTATAACAGACTATGCAAATTATCAAACTATTTACTCTTTAAATATATTGACTAAAGAGAACAAAATAATATATAATAATGATATAGATGATGGTTGGGTAATAAGTTCATATAGAAATGATAATGAAATATTATTTGTTGGAAAATATGATATAAAAAACAAGGAAAAAAATAAAATAAGTTATATTGATTTAAAAACAGGTAAATATAAGGAAATGGATAGCACTTCATATTATGGTCGAAATAACTTTATTAACAATTCATTACTTTTTCATAAGACAGATAAATGGGAATTTTATAATTATGAAAAAAACAAGTTAAAAGTTGCAAGAGTAACAAATTATAAAGAACATTATTTTTTACCAGCATATATAAATATTAACAGCACATCAATTATGGCAATGGATATTAATAATAATCTCTATATCGGAAATATTGAATATAAATAAATTTAAAAATTTCAAATTTATATCTAAATAATAGTTATATTTAATAAAATTTTATATTTATTAGTATAAGGAGGTGAATTATGAAAATAGTAAAAAAAATTTTATTTATATGCATGATTTTAATTATAGCTATTTTAAGTTTTCTTTTAATTAAAGAAAGAAAAAATTCCGAAAATAAATGTCTTTTAAAAAATACAGAAGAATCAAAAGAAATATACTATAATTGTAGCTTTACTCAAACTTGGAAGATTATAGACATGTTAGATAATTTTAAAGGCCATCATCCTGATATTAATTTTGTAATAGTGGATAAATTTCAATTTTTTGAACCATATTCACATATAATACCATCAAATTTAAAAGCAAAATTAGAAGTTGGTAAATATTATGAATTTACATACACTATTCAAGGAAAGGGATATATTGAAGATTTTGATGATGTAATTAAAAATATAAATCCTGAAAATGTACAATTAGAAGATCAAAATAGAATAAAAGTAAATTTAAGTATAAAAGAAACAGATAAAATAGGATTAGATCAATTACAAGAACCAATATGCCAAAAGTAGTCCCAAATAAGAAAATAAATTTAAATAATGCTAATATAAAAACCATTGAGGTAAAATGATAATTTTTTTAGAAATTAGTTTATAAATAGCTAATTTCTTTTTGTATATAGTTATTTTCCCTTTTTGTACATTTTTATATTGAAATTTACATATATCTACCTATATTTAGTAATTTAGCAAAATCATTTTGTTAAATAATTATATTATTTTAGTAATCAACATCTTTATTTTTAATCCAAAATAAAGTATAATTATCTTGAGGTGGAAAATGAATTACTTTTATCCAGATGCTTATCAAAAAAGTATATATACAATAAATTATGATAAATTAAAAGAAAATGGTATCAAATGTCTACTATTTGATTTAGACAATACCTGTGTGCCTTATATTGATAGAACACCTACCAAAAAATTAAAAAACTTATTTGATAAATTAAGCGAACAAGGCTTCAAAGTAATAATATTTTCTAATTCACCAAAAGAGCGATTATCTCCATTTAAAAAAGAATTAAAAGTAGATTGCTGTGCCAAAGCAGGAAAACCAAGAAAGAAAAACTTTATAAAAATATTAGATTTATATAAATATGATTTATCTGAAGTTGCCATAATTGGAGATCAATTAGTTACTGATATATATGGTGGCAATAAAGTAGGAATAACAACAGTCTTAGTAAATCCAATGTCAAATATTGATATGCCATTTACTAAAATTCATAGATATATAGAAAGAAAAAAAATAAATAAGATGACCAAACAGGGAATCTTTAAAGTAGGAGAATATTATGACTAAGAAATGTTCAGGATGTGGAGTATTACTTCAAAATGATAACATAAATAAAGAAGGCTATGTAGATGATTTAAATAAAGATATTTGTGAAAGATGCTTTAAATTAAAATACTATGGTGAATATAAAGAAGTAACACTAGATAATAAAGACTATCAAAATATATTAAATAGTATTCCCAAAGACTCACTAGTAGTTTATCTTACCTCACTACTAAGCTTAAACTTAGATATTGTAAATAACTTTAATAATGTAATAATAGTTTTAACAAAAAAAGATTTATTACCAAAATCAGTAAAAGATTATAAGTTAATAGACTATGTATCAAAGAGAGTAAATAACTATCTAGATATTGAAGTAATAAGTTCAGTAAAAAATTATAACTTAGATAGTCTAATGAATAAAATAAAAAAATACAGTAATAATAAAGAAGTATATTTTATAGGTAATACCAATTCAGGTAAATCAACACTAATAAATAAAATAATAAAAAATTACTCTGAAAAAGATATCGAGGTAACTACCAGTATTTATCCATCAACAACCCTAAATAAAATAGAAATAGACCTAGAGGGCATTCATATTGTGGACACACCAGGTTTAATATCCGATGGAAGCATAATAAATAAATTAGACTTAAAAGAAATAAAGAGAATAACACCTAAAAAAGAAATAAAACCAAGAAGCTATCAGTTAAAAGGAAAAGGCTCATTAATAATTGATAACAAAGTAAGAGTAGATTATTTTAGTGATAATAATATTACCATATATCTAGCCAATAATTTAAATATAGTTAAAGCAGGATTAGATAATTCTAAGCTAAAAAATGGTATAAAAAAAGAATTTAAATTATCTAAAGATAAAGATATAGTTATTGAAGATTTGTGTTTTATCAAGTTTACTAAATCTTCAAATATAGATATTTATAGTTTATATAATATAAATATTTATGATAGAGATAATTTAATATAAAAAAGTGAAATTGTATTTACTTTTTTTCTTTTTTATATTATAATCTATTTAGAATAGAGGAGGGGTACCTATATGAAGTATCTAAGTAAAGAAGAGTTAGAGGATATAACAAATGAGTTATTAGAAAATCCCACAAGAGAGACCCTAAAGGTATTAAATAATAAATATAATAGTGAAGAAAATGGTGTAGAAACAAAAAGTATTGTTGAACCAGTAAAAATAGATGTGCCAGAAGTAAAACTTGATATTCCAACCTTTGAAGTACCAAATACTACAAATACCCCAGAGAGTAATACACCAAATATGAATATACCAACATTTAACATACCAGGAAGTGCTTCAGTTAATGAAGTACAAAATAATAAACCACTAGGAGAAACAATTCCAATATCAAGTGAACCAACAGTACCAGTAAACAATAACATAAATGATAATATTCCTTCACTTGAAGTACCACAAAGCGTGCCAGTACAAAATAATAATGCGCAGGTAAACTTCAGTGGAAATCTTTGGGAACCACAGATGCCTACTATTGGTAATATGATGGAAACTACTGATAACTTTAACACAGTACAAAATACTATGCCAAACACTAATCCAAATATTCAAAATACTCCATTTTTTGGACAAACAACAGAACCAGTAAACAATCCAATACCAGTAAATAATGTTCCAAATAATGGACCTTCAATGTTTGGCCAAATACAACAAAATTATAATATGGGAGCTTAATGCTCTTTTTCTTTTTAACCAATTGACATAACCAAATAAATAATATATAATAACAACAGAATTGAGGTTATTATGAATACAAAATTAATTAACATCCAAGTACTTGCCTTACTTGGAGATGCCATCTATTCCCTTTATATAAGAGAAAAGTTAATAGAGGTAGGATATAATGATATAGAAAAAATTCAGAAGAAGCAAGTAGAGTATGTATCCGCTAAAGGAGAAGTAAAAGCATTAAACTATTTAATAGATAATAATCTATTAACCAATGATGAATTAGACATAGTAAAAAGAGGAAGAAATTACAAAAATAATAGTCACCCTAAAAATACCGATATAATTACTTATAAATTATCCACGGGATTTGAATCATTACTTGGAGACCTATATCTAAATAATAATGAAAGACTATATGAAATATTAAGTTTAATTGAGGTGAAATAATGAAAATATATGGTAAAAATGTAGCCCTAGAGGCCTTAAAAGAAAATAAAAAAGTACATAAAATATACTTAAGTAATAAGTTTAAAGATGAAGAAATATTATCTTTAATAGAAAGAAAAAAAATAAGCACAAAAGTTCTTGACAATAGAGAATTAGACAAAATGTGTAAAGGATTACATCAAGGTATAATACTTGAAGTAGAGGATATTAAAACATATTCATTTGATGAAATAATACCAAATATTACTACAGAATATCCACTTATAGTAATATTAGATCATCTTGAAGATCCCCATAATCTTGGAGCCATTGTTCGTTCTAGTGAAGCCTTTGGTGTGGATGCCATAATAATTCCCAATGACCGTAGTGTTCAAATAACAAGTACCGTTGTTAAAACATCAGTAGGTACAATAGAAAAAGTAAAAATAGTAAATGTTCCCAATATCAACAATGCTATAAGGAAATTAAAAGATCTAGGATATTGGATAGTAGGAACAGACATGGAAGGAACTAATTATACAGAAATAGATTACAAAACAAAAATAGGATTAGTAATAGGAAATGAAGGAAAAGGTATAAGTAAGGTTACCACAAGTAACTGTGATTACATTGCTAAAATACCAATGAAAGGAACAGTAAATAGTCTTAATGCTTCCGTAGCATGTGGAATATTCTTATCAGAAATAAATAGATCTAGGGGGATTTAATATGTATAATGATTATGAACTATTATATTTAGCACAAGAAAATAATGAAGATGCGGTAAATGAATTAAGAAAAAAGTATAATAGTCTATTGTATGCTAAAGCACTATCTTATAGTAGAAGTTCACATATAGACATAAAAGAATTATTAAATGAAACTGAACTAGCTTTTTATAAAGCCATAGATAATTACATAGATAAAAATACTTTTAATACTTATTTAAATAAAGTAATAGATAATAATCTAACTAATTACATAGCAAAACATAATGTTACTAAAAACAAAATATTAAATGAATCAATATCATATGAAAATAATAATGAAAGAATATTAGAACTAGAAAGTAATAAATATAATCCTGAAGTAAATTTATTTAATGATTATGACTATTCAAGTTTAAGAAATAAGATAATAGAAGTTTTAACTTGGGAAGAAGAATTAATATTCACTTTAAAAGAACAGAATTATACAGTACTAGAAATATCAGAAATAACAGGTAATAAATTAAGAACAGTATATAATATAATAAAGAGAATACAAGATAAAACTATCAAATTAATGTCAAATTAATTATCAAGGTAAAAAAAATATTTACTTTTTACAAAAATTACTATATACTATACTTGACAAAGGAGGAGTACTATGGAAAATAGAGACATAAATGACACATTAAGCGACCAACAGAGAATTTATTTAATAGGAAAAATACTAAGTTCAAAAGGACTATCAGGTGTATTAGAAGCAGTAGATGCAATAAAAGATGGACTTGATGTAGAAATACCAGGATTAGAACGCAAACTATCCGAAGGTGAAAAAATAAATCAAATTAATTATAAAAAGCAAAGTGAACCTAAAGATATCATAGAAGCTCCTGTTAAAGAACCGGTAATAGAGCCAGTTATCAATTCTTCCATTACTACTCCAAAAGAAGCTAGTATTTATAGAGATGAAGCTAAAGCCCTTGTAGAGCAAGATAGATTAGACCATCCAGTCGTAGAAAATCAAGAAACTATAAGTGCAGCGGACCCAGTAGTACCACAAACGGATAAAATTTGCGAGAAAGTAGCCCCTCTAGAGGAGCATCCTAAAGTACTAGAAAGAGTAAAAAATAATCCTTGGTCTGGCATTGAAACAGTCTCACCAGGACAGTTAAAACTATAATAAATACAAATGCTTTAATTAGCATTTTTTTCTTGTTTATAAAATTAAAAAATTGTGATATAATACCAAAGAAGAGGCGATGTATATGGATAAAATAATAATAAAAGGTGCTAGAGAAAATAACCTTAAAAATATAGATATAGAAATACCAAAAAATAAACTAGTAGTAATGACCGGAGTATCAGGATCAGGTAAATCATCCCTTGCTTTTGATACTATTTATGCTGAAGGACAAAGAAGATATGTAGAAAGCCTATCAGCCTATGCAAGACAGTTTATAGCTGCGACAGGAAAACCCGATGTAGATACTATTGAAGGACTATCACCAAGTATATCAATAGATCAAAAAACTACTAATAAAAATCCCAGAAGTACCGTAGGTACAGTAACAGAAATATATGATTACTTAAGACTATTATTTGCAAGAATTGGTGTTCCTTATTGTCCTAATCATCATATACCAATATCATCTCAGTCCGTTGAAGAGATGACAACTAGAGTATTATCACTTGAAGAATCTACAAAAATAATGGTTATGTCTCCAATAGTAAAAGGAGAAAAAGGAACTCAAAAAGATTTATTTGAAAAACTAAGAAAAGAAGGATACATCAGAGTAAAAGTAGATGGTGAAGTAAAAGACTTATCAGAAGATTTAGAATTAGATAAAAATAAAAAACATAATATCTCAGTAATAATAGATAGACTAGTAGTAAAAGAAGGCATAAGAAGTAGATTATACTCTTCTCTAGAGACTGCGACTAAACTAAGTCATGGTAAAGTTATAATAGATGTTATCGGCGGAGAAGAACTGCTTATGAGTGAGGACTATGCTTGTCCATACTGTGATTATTCTCTTGAAGAATTAGAACCCCGTATATTCTCTTTCAATGCACCTTATGGATCTTGTCCAGATTGTAAAGGACTAGGAGTAAAATATAAAATAGATGTTGACCTAGTAATCCCGGATAAAAATAAGTCTATACTAGAAGGCGCTATCAAACCAATAAATCTAGATGAAGAATCAAGTATCATGTATACAGAACTTACCACAGTAGCGGACTTTTACCACATAGATTTATCAAAACCAGTAAAAGAGTTAACAAAAGAAGAACTAGATATAATATTATATGGTGCTAAAGATGCCATAACCTTTAATTATCAAGCTAAGAATGGAAACACTAGAAAAACAACTAGCTACTATGAAGGAATAATAACCAATCTAGAAAGAAGATACATAGAAACAAAAAGTACTTGGATAAGAGAGTGGATAGAAGGATATATGACTGAACTAGAGTGTCCTACCTGTCATGGTTCAAGACTAAAACCATCAGTATTAAATGTCCTAATAAATAACAAAAACATCTATGAAGTAACATCAATGTCAATAGAAGAGTTAAATAAATATATCTCTAATCTAAAATTAACTCCTGAGCAGGCATCAATATCCGAAATAGTCGTAAAAGAAATAAAATCAAGATTAAACTTTCTTATAAATGTTGGTCTATCTTACCTAACATTATCAAGAGAAGCCGGAACACTATCAGGCGGTGAAAGCCAAAGAATAAGACTAGCCACTCAAATAGGTTCTAGATTAACAGGAGTCTTATATGTCTTAGATGAACCAAGCATAGGTCTGCATCAAAGAGATAATCAAAGACTAATAAACTCTCTATTAGAAATGCGTGACCTAGGTAACTCTCTAATAGTGGTTGAGCATGATACCGATACTATGCTTCAAGCAGATTATTTAATAGATATTGGCCCAGGAGCAGGAGAGCATGGAGGTTATGTCGTAGCTAAAGGTACTCCAGAAGAAGTAATGAATAATCCAGATAGCCTAACCGGAAGATATCTAAAAGGAATAGAAAAAATAGAAGTGCCCTCTAAAAGAAGAAAAGGAAATAAAAAATATCTAGAAATAAAAGGTGCTAAAGAAAACAATCTAAAAAACATCAATGTTAAAATACCACTAGGAACAATGACTCTAGTAACAGGAGTATCAGGTTCCGGTAAGTCAAGTCTAATAAACGAAATACTTTATAAGACTCTCGCATCAACTATCTATTCATCAAAAGAAAAACCAGGTAAATGTAAAGAAATAAAAGGATTAGAAAACATCGACAAAGTAGTACAAATATCTCAGACACCAATAGGAAGAACACCAAGATCTAATCCTGCAACTTATACAGGAGTATTTGATGATATAAGAGACATCTTCGCAGAAACCAAGGAAGCCAAAATAAGAGGCTATGACAAAGGTAGATTTAGTTTCAATGTTAAAGGTGGAAGATGTGAAGCTTGTTGGGGAGATGGCGTAAAGAAGATAGAAATGCATTTCCTACCAGATGTATATGTACCTTGTGAAGTATGTAATGGAACTAGATACAATAGTGAAACACTAGAAATAAAATATAAAGATAAAAATATTTATGAAGTACTAAATATGCGCGTGGATGAAGCCATGGAATTTTTTGAAAATCATCCTAAAGTATTAAATAAATTAAAAGTATTATCTGATGTTGGCCTAGGTTATATTAGACTAGGACAAGCCGCTCCAACATTATCAGGAGGCGAAGCTGCTAGAGTAAAACTTGCTAAAGAACTTCAAAAGAAACCTACTGGTAAGAGTATCTTTATTTTAGATGAACCTACCACTGGATTACATCAAGACGATATTAAGAAACTATTAAAAATATTAGAGAGAATAGTAGATAATGGTGATACTGTAGTAATAATAGAACATAATCTAGATGTTATCAAAGTAGCAGACTACATAATAGATTTAGGACCAGAAGGAGGAACTGGTGGCGGTGAAGTAGTAGCCACAGGTACCCCAGAAGAAGTAGTAAATAATCCTAATTCATATACAGGACAATATTTAAAACAAGTATTATAATTATATTTATATATACCACATTAACCTTAAAGTTTAATGTGGTTTTTTGAAGCCTAAGGTCTTCAAAAAAGTATTTTAAAGCCTGTAGTCTTTAAAATAAAAAGTTTAATAATGAATGTTATAGGAGAAAAAAGTATAAGTTAAAGACAAAAAAGTCAAAAAAAGAACTGGTGACAAAAAGTCACCAGTTAAAGACAAAAAAAATAGGAAAAAGAACTAGTCACAATTTGTGATTATTTGAAGTTTAGAAAAATAGATAATAACCCAAAGAATTATTATACTACAACAATAAAGATAATCAAATTGGAGACTACAGGCTCCAATTTGCCTCAAGAAGACCCTAGGCTTCTGAGGAAATAAATAAAAGATAATTCTGCATATTTAGAATTATCTTTTTATATATATTAATTATTATTAAGATACCAAGTCTTATTAATATCACAGCTTTGACTAAGAGGTTCAGGATTAGGTTTATCAAGAATAGCAATCGTAGGAAGTTTAAAAGCTGTCCCAAACATAATACAAGTACCAGGATGTAGTGTCTTAATCTTATTAGTTAAAGTAACATCAGCACTAGAAATAATATCTTTAATAAACTGCAAATCTCTAGGATGAAACATCTTAAATACTAAGAAATTACTACACTGTGATATCGTAGTTTCTGATAATTCAGAAGGTCTTTGTGAAACAATTCCCAGTAGTAAACCATACTTTCTACCTTCTTTAGTAATTCTTTCAAATATATTATAACCAAGTATACTAACATCACTATCATTCTGTACATATCTATGAGCCTCTTCAAGTACAATATGAAATGGCATCGTAGCTCTTTGATTTAAAGATACAATATAATCAAACAAAAGCTTAGAATAAATCTTAACTAAGTTCTTAGCAAATCTATCATCAACATAATTAATATTAAAGTTAACAATTTGTGCTTTTCTACCATTATTACAAGTGAGAAGTAAATTAATATATCCCTCTCTATTAATATAACCATTATAATCAAAATATCTAGAATAATCACTATTCATAAGATTATTAAATCTAACTTTAAGAGCATTACCAAGTTCAAAGGCAGTATCACTATTAAGAGCTCCCTCAGAAATAAGAGCAAACTCTAAAGCTGTACTAAAATCTTTCATAGAATACATAAATTCACCATTAGGTAAAGAAAGTTCAAAGTTATCTAGACATAAACTCTCTAAATACTCAATAACAAGTTCAACATCTGCAAACTCTCCACCTTGTTCTACAAATAAACATTGTCTTATAGTTCTAGCCCATCCACCTTTTTCAAGTTTAACCTCAAGATTCAAATTACTAGTACTAAACTTGGTAAGAATAGATACAACTTTATTTCTTATCATACTAGGAGCCTTACCAGAAAACAATACATCAAGTAAACATCTAGCAATAATATCATTCTTCTGATTAATAACTTCATTTTCTTCTCTAGAAAAATAACTAACTAACTTCAAAGCCTTTTCTACTATTGGAATCTGTTCTCTAGAAGTAACACCCATAAGTAAACATAAATCATCTACTCCTAAAAGCCAAAAAGGATAGGTAAGTATTTCGAACTCCGTACTATTTAAATCTGTAGTATATACCTTATAATTAATATTTTCATTAACTTCATGTATTCTCGAGAAGGCTCTTTGATATTCACCATAAGCATCAAATAAGAAAATATTAGAATAAAATGGAAGCGTCTTACACTGATAGAAGATTCCTTGTAGTATCTTAGCTACTGAATAAGATTTACCACTACCAGAATTACCTAGTATAGCAAAATGATTAGAAAAGAAATTACCAACATCAAGTTTAATATCATAATCAGGATATATATAAGATTTACCAAGTTTTATAGTATTAGTAGCATCACTATTTAGAACAATATCCAAAGTAGCATTATCAATCAAATAACATATAGCCTTAAAGGAAGGCTTAGAAATATCTCCATATAAAAATTTACCATCTTTAATTTCACCAACCAAAATAGCCTGCATAATCCCATTACCAATCGCAGTAACTTCTCCAATACTAGTAATATTTTCATCTTTAAAAGTAACATTCTTACCTATTAAACCATCAAAATCATAGACATTAACTTCTAATTTAACAGATACAACATTTTCATTAATAGCAATAATCTTCCCTAACATATTCTTCTTCTCCTAGTATAATTTTATCACATAAGTACAAAAAAGTATATAATAAAATTGCAAAAAAAACATACTTATGTTAATATAAGTATGTAGATAGGAAGTGTTTAATATGATATGTTTAAATTGTGGATGTAAATTAGATTTAGAAGCCAAATTCTGTCCTCATTGTGGTAAAGAAACTCCATTAAATAATGAAAATAATATTGGAAAGATAACTATAGTAAGAGAAAAGAAAATGTTAGGTTTTGCTATACCATTTGATGCATATATAGATGATACTAAGCTAGGTACATTATCTAATAATTCATCATTAACTACACGTAGTACTTTAAGTATGCATGAAATAAAACTAGTAAGTACTGAAAAAGATGTAATTGAAAATATTGAGTTATCTGAAGATAAAAAAGAAGTAACAATAACTATAATACCAAAGATGGGTTTAATATCCGCTAAACCATATATAAAAGAAATAAAATATAATTAATTAATATTATCACTCTAAGCCTGTAGTCTTAGAGTGTTATTTTTAGCTATAGTCTAAAAATAAAATCTATCATATATAAGCCAGTTATATATACCTAAATAATAAAAAATAAAACAAAATCACTTGTATAAGTATCAAAAATAATATATAATATAAATGTATTTTATCAAGAATGAGGGAGAGAATTAGCTCTATGAACTCATACCAACCTGCATAAAGTAAGGTGGTACAGCTAATAACGATGAAAGAGAATAATGCTAGCTACAAACTCTTTCAAGAGTTTTTTCTTTTTGATAAAAACAAAGAAGGAGTGATACAATGAAAAAATATTTATTTACTAGTGAATCAGTAACTGAAGGACATCCAGATAAAATATGTGACAAAATAAGTGATTACATTTTAGATGAAGCCTTAAGACAAGATAAAACTAGTAAAATGGCTGTTGAAGCCACAATCAAAGACGATTTAATACTAATATATGGAGAAGCAAGTACCAAGGCTAAACTAGATTATGAAAAATTAGCCAAAGAAGTACTAAAAGATATAGGTTATAATGAAGAATACCATGTAATAGTAAAAGTTGGTATGCAGTCTAAAGAAATAAATAAGGCTGTAGAAAAAGATACCATTATGGCAGGAGACCAAGGAATAATGTTTGGTTATGCCACTAATGAAACAAAAGAATTAATGCCTATGCCAATAATGCTTGCCAATAAACTAGCCTATAATTTAACCAAGGTAAGAAAAGAAGATAAAGATAGTCCTTTATTACCTGATGGTAAAACCGAAGTAACAGTAGAATATCAAGATGATATTCCCAAAAGAATAGATACCATAATTATAGCTTCTCAGCATAAAAAAGAAGTATCTAGTAAAGAATTAAGAAAATATATAATAGAGAAAGTAATAAATAAAGTAGTGCCAAGTAATCTAATAGATGACAAAACAAACATCTTAATAAACACCAGTGGTAGTTTTACGGTAGGAGGTTCTTTTGGTGATAGCGGTACTACTGGTAGAAAAATAGTATGCGATACATACGGTGGAATGGGTAAAGTAGGAGGAGGATGTTTCAGTAGTAAAGATCCTTCTAAAGTAGATAGAAGTGCAGCCTATTATGCTAGATATGTAGCTAAAAACATTGTCGCCCATAATTATGCTGATAAGTGTGAAATAGAACTAAGTTATGCTATAGGTAAATCCTACCCAATATCATTATATATAAATACCTTTGGTACAAATAAAGTATCTGAAGAAGAAATATATAAATACGTAAATAACACTTTCAATTTCAGTGTAGATAATATCATAAAAGAATTAGATTTACAAAGACCAATCTATTATCCACTCGCAGCCTATGGTCATTTTGGAAGAAATGATATAGAATGTTCATGGGAAAAAGTACACAAATAATCAACATATTATGATATAATAAATATGGAAGTGATAAATTGAAACAAAGAAGTACCTTTTACAAGAAATTCAGTCTAGAAGACGGAAAAATCATTAAAGAATATTTCACTAATCTAAATAATAGTATATCTCTAACAAAAAAAGAAACCATAAAAATAAATGAAGACTTTGAGAAGGCCATAGAGTACTATTTAAAAAATGGAAAATCTCTTAAAGAAACACTTAAAATATTATCCATAGATAACCTTGGAGACATTTATCAAAAAGAACCAGAAAACTGGTATCCATTAGATAGCGCCGCTAAAATATATCCATTATCAATGAGAGATAATCTTATGAGTGTCTATAGAGTATCATGTTATTTAAAAGAAGATATTGTAGCAGAAATATATCAAATAGCCCTATTATTTACTATGAAAAGATTTCCTACCTTTAGAACATCAGTAAGAAAAGGCTTCTTTTGGCACTATCTAGATGGGATAAAGAAAAGATTCCATATCCATGAAGAAAAAAAATTACCATGTTCATATATAAATGTATCAAACATAGGTAAACAATCATTTAAATCCCTATACTATAAAAATAGAATAAGTATAGAATGCTTTCATACCCTAACAGATGGAACAGGAGCTACCATATTTCTATCCACACTAGTAGCTACTTATCTAAAATTATTAAAAGAAATACAAGGTACTAATAATTATGTATTAGATATAAATGAAAGACCTAAAGAAGAAGCAAAAGATGAATTTAAAGGAAAAGTTTCAAAGATAAAATCACAAAGTCTAATAGAGAAAAAAGCTCTTCAAATAGATGGAAAAAAATCAAGTGTTAGACCATGTCAGATATTACATTTTGATATAGATTTAAATGATATAAAAAAACTATCTAAAGAAAAGAATGCCACTATAACAGAACTAATGTTAAGTATTTTATTTCTAACAATATCATATTCAACATCAAAAAAAGGACTAATAAAAATACAAGTACCAGTAAATATGCGTAAATACTATCCCTCTAAAACATTAAGAAACTTCTCATTATATGTATCCATAAATATTCCAAGAGAAGATATCAAAGATTTAGATAGTACCCTACTTGAAGTACAAAGACAATTAAGAGAAAAAAATACTAAAGATAACTTAGATGAATTATTAAAATATACAGATAATTTAATAAAGTATTTAAAATTCATTCCGCTATTTATAAAAAGACCAGTAGCCAAATTAATATATGGTTATGCTGGTGATAAATCTCAAACTACAGTATTATCCAATCTAGGTAATATAAAATTACCAAAAGAAATACAAAAAGAAGTAGAAAAGATGGACTTTGTCTTAGGAACTGCTATTACAAATAGAGCCTCATTTTCTATCATAACGTGTAATAATATTTTAACATTATCAATAAGTAAATTAACTACAAATACATCAGTAGAAAATAGTATATATAACATATTAACTCAAAACAATATTAAATTAAAAGTATATGGAAGTGAAGACTATGAAAGTAGAAATTAATTATCCAAAACTAAAAAAAGAAGTAAATAAATTCTTAATATTTAGAAAGATAATGTTAATAATATTTTTAATATCTATAATAACTTGTACTATAGTAAACCTCTCACTAGGAGGTAAAAAATGGATGCTTTATGTACTAGGAGGAGAAATAATATTCTATTTTGCTATATTAAATAAACCATTAATAGATAATACTCTAATAAAAAGAATAACAATAGTAGTAATGATAGTATGTGCTTATTTATATATGATAGATATTATTGAAGAAACTAGTTTCTCATACTTTGTAATTAATATAATTCTCTTTAGTATTATAATATTTCAGTTAATAATATTTCTATCTGAATTCAAATTACAAAGAAAGAAATTTATTCCATTATTCTTTACTGCTATTGGGGCCATAATATTTTGTATATTAGCCTTAACTAAGGTAGTAGAATTAAATTGGCCTATCATTGTTTTAGGAGGAGTAGGTGTATTAAGTTTAATAATTCTCTTAGTATTCTATCATAAAAGAGTAATTAAAGATTTAACTAAGTACTTTAGTATAAAGTAGTAAAAGTTCGAACCCAAGGTTTCTCACTTACTTTTGAAGCCTAGGGCCTTCAAAAGAATTTTAGAGCCTGTAGTCTCTAAAATTAAAATATTTATATAAGCTATAGATTTATGTCTATAGTTTTTTCTTATATACACAGGAGCTGTTGATAAAAAGTGTAAACTCAAGGCAAAAAAGTATAAAAAAATAAAAATATATAGTATAATAAAATTGTAATATGGAGGTAGAAGATGAATGCAGATAATTATTTTCAAAGTGATGAAATTTTAAATATTATAAATAAAAACTATAATGAAAAAATAACTAATCTAAGAGTATTAAATTCATTTAAGACACTATATGGTATAACAGGAAAATATGAAAAAAATGATAAATCATATGAAGAAGTTATTTCTGACTCTGATAGTAGAATAGAATTTTTAATTAATTCTGTAACCATTGCTCTAACAAATAAAAAAATAGATAATAAAACAAGTGGCATAATTATACAGTTATATACTTCACTTTATAATTATTTAATGAATAAAAGTAGCCTAGAGGAAATAACAATACCAAAAGAGATAAAAAACAAAATACATGATAAAAATTATCTACCAAAAAGAGAAGAATTAAAAGTCTTAATGACATTAATATATTCAAATAAAAAAATATTTGATAATGAATTTGATGGCGTGGATTTTTCACAAACAATAACAAATGGCCTTCATAAAAATATTACTGAAATATTAAGAATCGAAAGAAGAAACATATCTCATCTTTTAGGACTAACAAGTAGTGATAGTTCACTATATTCATTTTATAAAAAAGCAGTAATAGATAAAATAATAAATAATATAATGAGAGAAATTAACTGGGATGGATCAAATGATATTGAAAAAATAAGAATATTTAATAAGAAATTTAAAGAAGTATTTAAACTAGATTTCACTAAAGAAAATTATAGCAAAATAATAATGTGGAGATATAAATCAGAAAAAGACTTAAAAAGAAAACTAACACCTGAAGAAGAAATATTAAATGAAATAACAGCCTTAGCTCCCAAAGAAAAAACAATAGATTTTTATGCTGATAAACAAAATATAAATAAATTATTAGATGAAAATGAAAAAGTAAATAATTTTGTATATAGTTATATTAGAAATGAACTTATATTAAAAAAACTAAATAATCCAAACACTAGGAAAAGTATATTAAGAAGATTTGAAGACACAAATAAATTATCTGTAATTCAAAACCCTAAAATAAGCATCTAAGATAAAAATATTCGTGTAATACTAGATAATTATGTTAGACAATATGAAAACTTAGCGGATAATAAAGACTTTAAAGAAAAATTTATAAACAAATTTAATTATTCATATCCATTAATAGAGTTTGATAAACTAATTACAAAAAATATAAGTTTTTATAATTTTTCTCTATTTGAAAATCTAAACAGTATCGTTTTAGATTATAATCCTGAAGTTAAAAATGAAAAAATTGAAAATGAAGAACAAACTACTATCACACAAAGAAATTCAGATTTATATTTAGTTTCATATTCACAAAAAGAAAGAAAAGAATTAGATAAAAAAAGAAATGAGTTATTAGATAAAGAAGATTGTGCTGTAAATGGCGAAATAAATAAAGATCAGATAGAAGAATTTAATAACCAAATAGAAGATAATAATTTAACTACCAATTATATAAATCTAATAAAATCATTAGTCTCTTTTCCGCCTGAGGAAAGATATTATTTTAGACAAATTGATAAAATTGAAGAAAACTATAATAAAGAAGTACTAAAAAAATATTCTACTGAAAACATGAGTTTAATTGGCTTTACAACAAGCAAAGAAGAAAAAGATAGAATAGACAGATACAAAGATAAAAGTTTAATGCCTTTTACTCATCATCATTATTGTGAAACATTAGAATCAACAAACTATTATGAATACATAAGTAACTATACAAAAAGAGGACAAGAATATCAAGTTAGTATATTAACTAGTACAGGTGGAAATGGATATAACATACTAAAAATAGAAAAGTATAGTAGCAGTATAGAAAATAATATTAAAAAATTTAATGAATTTAAATATTCAAATAAAAACGATATTAGTTATTCAGTAAATTACGAAAAAGAATTAATGAAAGAAATATCAAGACAATTAGATAATTATATCATGGCTCAAAATATTAATATTAAGTTATATGAAAATAAAAAACTGAATAGTGAAATGGTAAAAGAATTAAACATATATAATTTAGACTCACAAAAAGAACTATTGTCAGAATTATATAATTATAATATTAAATTAAAAGATTATTTTATAAATATACAGAGAAGATAGATGACGACTTTAATAAAATGAAAAAAAGATAAAAATAAATACTAGATGACAACCTATCTAGTATTTTTTACTCTACCACATAAATAATCCATAGAAATATTATATCTTTTACATATTTCATAAGCAAAAGCCGTAAGGATAGTCGTTTTACCACTTTCATAAGCACTAATTGTTGAATGGGTAGTATTAAGAATATTAGCAAGTTCTTCTTGTGTAATATTCTTTTCTTTTCTAAATTCTTTTAATTTTATTCCAATAATTTTTTTATCAATAACCTTATTAACAATATCATATTGTCTAACATTAGAAAGTCCAAGTACATAATCCATACTAACATCATAATAATTACATAAAGAGTTTAAATGCTTCAAAGGAATAATTTTTGTACCATTTTCCCATAGCGAATAAGTCTGCTGGGTAATATTTAGAACATTAGCAATATCTTTTTGTTTAAGACTAGAGTCTTCTCTTAATTCTATTAGTTTTTGAAAATTCATATCTAACACCTAATATAATTTTCCCATTAAAAATGAAAATATCATTTTTTTACAAACAAATACGACAAAATGTGATATAATTAAATAAAGTAGCAAAGGAGGAACTATGAAATGTATAAAATGTAATGAAGAACTAGAAGCAGATGATAACTTCTGTCCCACCTGCGGAGAACTAACTCCTCATGGCTATTTATCTTTAAAAGACAATAAATTAAGATATAAAGAAAATAATATTGGTTTATTATTTACCTTAACTTCTATTATCATAATAAGTTTTATTGCAATGACTCTAATAAGCGGTAAAGATATGTTTAGACCATATATAGAATTACAAAAAGAAATATCTAGCTTAAAATATGGTTATAAAGTATCCATTATTAACACTAATAATAAATATACAAAAGTAACCTTAAGTACTAAAGCCGAAGCCATAAATCTAATAAAACAAGATATCACAAAACAATCTTGGAAATGTAAAAGAAATATAAATGTATCTCTAATCGAAAAAGAAATAAGTGAAAACTATAATATTCCCAGTGTAAGTTTATGCGATGTTGATGAAGATGTATCAAACAAAATAAAAGAAGTAATAAGTACAACATATCAAATATTTCCTAATATAAAAGGCTATCTAACAAACATAACAGTAACCAATGCTCCAAGTAACGAAGACTATATAGCTTATTTCAATCCTACTAATACTTTTGTAAATAATAACTTAGATACAAAAGAATATAACAAAGTAAATAAAACCGAAATCTTATTAAATAGTTATTATTTCTTAAATAAAGATATCCTAAGTAAAGGATTAAAAGAAAACTGGTATCCAAATAATGCTAGTTATGAATCACTAATAGCCCATGAATTAGGACATTACATAACATTTGTAACATTATTAAAACAAAATAATATTGATAACATAACACTAGTAACAAAAGATAATATAAATAGCTATCAAAATATTCTAAATATCTTAAAAGAAGGAACATACTCAAAAGAACTAGTCGAAGAAGCCATAGAGAGTTATAACAAAAAGTATAATACCAATATTTCACTTGAAGACTTTACCAAAAGTATCTCTGGTTATGCTAGTCAAAAAGTAAAAGAAAGTGTAAATTATGATGAAGTAATCGCCGAAGCCATTCATGACTATTACTTACATAGAGATTCGTCAAGTACTAGTTCATTAGAAATAATAAATATCATAAAAGAGAGGTTACAACAATGAAAGAATGCATAAATTGTAAAAAAGTAGTAAGAGATAGTGATAAATACTGTCGTAACTGTGGCATAAGAGTACTAAAACCATATCAAAATATCTTAATAAACATAACCAAAGTACTCTTAATAATAATCTTAATAATAATGATAGTAATGTTTGTTCTATCATATCTAATATAAAGGAGTAAAAAGATGAAAGAAAATAATTATTATAATAAAAAAGTTGAAGAACTATATAAAGAATTAAATACCAATATAAGTGGATTAACTGAAGAAGAAGCAAGCAAAAGATTAGAGGAGTATGGCGAAAATAAATTAGCAGAACGAAAGAAAAAATCAAATTTCATAATCTTTTTAAATCAGTTTAATGATCTAATGATAATATTACTTATCTTTGCTTCAGTATTTTCTGCAGTAATATCTTATATCCAAAAAGAATCATATGCTGACTCAGTAATAATTCTAATAATCGTCATAATAAATGCAACCCTAAGTTTTATTGAAGAGAAGAAAGCTGATAAGGCTATTGAAGAACTAAATAAAATGTTTATAACAAATAATAATGTCATAAGAGATGGTAAAAAAGAAACAATTGATGTAAGAAAGATTGTACCAGGAGATATAATAGAATTAGAAGCAGGAGACTATGTATCCGCTGATGCTAGAATAATATCATCAGAAGCCTTAGAAGTAAATGAATCAACCCTAACCGGAGAATCAAAAAGTATCAAGAAAGATAATAATGATATAACCGAAGAAAAAGAATTATATGAAAGAAAAAATATGGTTTATGCTGGCTGTAATGTAACAAATGGACATGCCTTTGTAGTAGTATGTAGTACCGCTATGAATACAGAACTAGGTAAAATAGGAGCTAGTCTTATTAATAATACAAATGAACTAACTCCTCTTCAAAAGAAAGTAAATCAAATAAGTAAAGTATTAACCTATATAATAATAGCTATAATAATAGTTATGATGGCCGTAGGCCTACTTAAAAAGAATGATTTCTTTGATATCCTAATGCTATCCATCTCACTAGCAGTAGCAGCTATTCCTGAAGGAATGTCATCAGTAATAACCATAATATTATCTCTAGGAATGTCTGAAATGGCTAAAAGAAATGTAATCATAAGAAAGATGGCTTCTGTTGAAACACTAGGTTCTACTGATATAATCTGTTCTGATAAAACAGGAACTATTACTGAAAATAAAATGCAAGTAAAAAGTATCTATGTAAACAATAAATTATATACCGAAAAAGATAATATCGAAAACATAAATCTATATAATTATTGTTTATCAAGTTGTCAGAATGTAACTAAGAATAATGACAAATATCTAGGGGATGAAACTGAAGTGGCTATATATAAATATCTAGAAGATAGAAATACTTTAGTTAATATTCCGAGAGTAAAGGAGTATCCATTTGATTCTGATAGGAAGATGATGAGTACTATAAATGTTATAGATAATAAAGAATACTCTTTTACTAAGGGAAGTTTAGACTCAGTATTACAAAACTGTTCCTATTATCTAGAAGATAATAAACTATATAATATTACTACAGAATATAAAGAAAAGATATTAAAAATAGAAGAAGAAGAATCAGAAAAATCACTTCGTATTTTGGCTTTAGCTTATAAAAATGGAAATACAAGTAATCCAGAGAAAGATATGATATTTATAGGGTTAATTGGTATGATGGATCCTCCTAGAACATCAGTACCTAGTGCAATTAATGTTTGTAAAAATTCTGGAATAAAAATAGTTATGATAACTGGAGATAGTATAAATACTGCTCGTGCAATAGCTAAAAGTGTTGGTATTATCGATACCGATGAAGGAGCCACAACAGGAAAAGAAATAGATAAGTTAACAGACGATGAATTAAAAGAAGCAGTAAAAAAATATAATGTTTATGCTAGAATATCACCAAGTACCAAATTAAGGATAGTAGATGCACTTCAAAGTAATGGTTATGTCGTAGCCATGACTGGAGATGGCGTAAATGATGCACCCGCTATTCAAAAAGCTGATATTGGAATAGGCATGGGCATAACCGGAACTGAAGTAGTAAAAAAAGTAGCAGATTGTATTCTTGTAGATGATAGTTTTTCTACCATCGTCGATGGAGTTGAAGAAGGAAGAAGAATAACTTCTAATATCAAGAAAATAATACTATACTTACTTGCGGGTAATATAGTAGAAGTACTTCTAGTATTCATATCCATGGTACTAAATATGGAAATGTTTACAACATTACAACTACTATGGATAAACCTAGTAACAGATAGTATACCCGCTATTATGTTAGCCTTTGAAAAGAAAACAGAAGACCAAATGGAAAATACTCTTGCTAATAAATACAATGAAAGTTTCTTTACACCATTATTAACAGCTAAAATAGTAATCGGAGCAATCATAAAATCAATAGTAATGTTAATAATATTTATCTATTTTGCAAAAGAAGTAGATGTAAATACTGCAGGTTCATTATTATTTATCTACTTAGTAACTCATGAATTACTATTCTCGTTCTCTTGTCGTAATATTAAGAAGTCAGTACTAAATAAAGACATCTTTTCAAATAAAAAACTAACATTAGGAGTATTCTTAATACTATTAGTTCAAATCATAGTATTAGTAACCCCAATAAGTAAATACTTTATAGTACCAAATATAAAAATAAATTATATCTTGATAACTATCGGAATATGTTTTATAATGTTTGTATTAGGAGAGTTAGTAAAACCAATATATACAAAATTATTTAAAGATTACAGGGAGGTTAAAAATGAAAAATAATAATAGTACATTCATAGTACTTGGTGGTATTCTTGTCTTATCAGTATTTAGTTTCATTGTAGCAAAAAATATCTTGCCAGATAGTGATAATAATCAGTATTATGCTAAACCTAATGAAAATATGATAGCTAAAATAGAAAGTATTACTAAAGAAAATAATAAACTTATAATAACAACAGCAGGAGATTCAACTGAATACTGTCTAAAAACAACTAAGAGTGTTCCCAGTATAGATTCATTATGCTGGAACAAAATAGAAAATAACAAAGTAGAGAGTAATTACTTTACATATAAAAAATATTATCTTTGGATTAAAGATAGTGATAATAGAATAAGTGGTAGAACTACTATAGAAAAGGAGTAAATATGGAAGACGATAGAATAGAAACTACTAGAAATAGAGTATTTGTCCGAGAATTAGCTTTTGGGAAAGATAGTCCTATTGCTATGAAGACAAATGATAATTTTGTATATAGAGTAACCGGTATGGATCAAGTAGAAGATATTATAACTAGTGGATATGCAAGAAGTAAAGATAAAGTAAAAGGTGGTCATAATAATGAATTATTTTGGACTAGAGGTGGAGAAAAATTATTCTATTATGATAAAAGACCAGTACTAGAAGCACCTTATATCAAAGTACAAGATGGACAAATAGGAGCCATCTCACTAGAAGATTTAACTGCTATATGGATATTTGATGAAAAAGAAAATAAATATGTTAATTGTATTGAATATTATAGATGTTTAAGAGAAGAACTATTATCTTCTAAAGGAAAAAGTAGAAGGTAATATATTCCTCTCACACTACATTGTTCGAGGTTTTTGAAAGCCAAAAGTCTTTCAAAAATATTTACTGGGCCAAATGTCTCTGAAATAAAAGTATTTATATAAGCTATAGATTATGTCTATAGTTTTTCTTATATCCACAATACCTGTTGATAAACAAAATCACTAAAAACTAATGACAACATTCTAAGTACATGCTATAATAAATATTAAAACAATTGAAGGGAGCACTTACATGAACAAAAAAGAAGAATATCAAGAAATATATATAAACTTAGATGATTCAGGTAAATTATCAAAAAAAGAAGAATTATCTGTATATGCAGGAATAGTATTTTTATCTAAACAAGAAAAGGATAAGTTTATAACACAGTATCGTAAAATAATAAATGAAATAAAATGTTCTTATTGTAATGAGGAAAAAGGAAAATGTACTAAAAAATGTAAAGAAATAAAAAATACTAATATTCAAAACAGTCATAAAAGAAGAATAATGAATTATATAAATAAATATTATACTATTGCTTTAATAATAGATAATACAAGAGTATATGATCACATAATAAATAATAAAGCATCAAAAGGAAGATATATAGATTATACAATAAGAAGATTAATAAAAAGTACCATTGAAGAACTAATAAAAGATAAAAAAATAGATCCACATAAAAATGTTAGATTAATAATAAATATAGATGAACAATCAACAAAGAGTAATGGCTACTATAACCTAAAAGATGGCTTAACTGAAGAATTATTACATGGAATAATAAATTATAATTATGATATAGTACATAAAAACATATTATTTGGAAAATTAGATATATCACTATCATATCAAGATTCAGGTAAGAGTTATTTAGTTCAAGCAGCAGATTTAATAGCAGGCACTACTAGAAGAAAAGCACTTGCTGATAAAGATGATATAGATATCATAGATCATAAATTATTATTTCCATAAAAAGAAAAGAGACTATTTCTAGTCTCTTCCCAACTCAAGTGGTGTACTTAACATACACTTAATTTAATAAAATCAACATTGAGCTATCGACCTGACAAGATTTCTCTTCGGTAATACAATAATACTATAACTATCATTAAAAGTCAAGTATATTGCACTATTATTATACACAAAATAGTAAAAAATATACCAATAATAAACTACTTTAAATATATATTAATTGCTTATATATAATAGGTATGTAGATACACTTCTATTAGACCTTAGACTAATAGAAGCACTAACAAGACTTTAGACTTGTAGTGATAAAAAACAATTGACAAAACAAAAAAACTATCATATATTATAAGTGGAGGGATATTTATGTATAAATATGTAGGTAATGTAATCATGTTTACTATAAATATCACACCTTTATCTCATCAAAAATAAAAGTAAAAAAAATGAGATGTGGGTGTGAGTTTTTGTCGTGCCTGCATCTATATATATAAATAGAAGTTATATGGATGCAATATATTCATATAACTTTTTTTGATGGGAGGAATATTATGATAGATATAAATATAAGTAAAGTATGCAAGTCATTTGGTTTTGACTTAGTATTAAATAATATAGATATAACAGTACAAAAAGGAGAAAAAGTAGGTTTAATTGGAACAAATGGAAGTGGAAAGAGTACTATACTAAAAATAATCGCAGGCCAAGAAAGTATAGATTCTGGTTCCCTTTCAATAAGAAATAATATAAGTATAGGCTATTTAAGTCAAATACCTGAAGAAAAAGATATAATAGTAAAAGACTATATAAATAGTGCCTTCAAAGAAATAATAGAACTAAAAGAAAAACTAGAAAGATATGAAGATAAACTTTTAACTGAAGATTATAAAGTAATAACAAAGTATATGAATCTGCAAGAGAAGTTTATCTCGTTAGGAGGATATGAATACGAAACAAAGATTCAAAAAATACTACCAGTATTTAATATAACTGAAGAAATGCTAAATAGAAATTTCAATACCTTATCTGGAGGAGAAAAAACCATCATATCTCTAATAAGATTATTATTACAAGAACCAGATGTCTTATTATTAGATGAACCCACTAACCATTTAGATATAAATAAAATGATTTGGTTAGAAAAAACATTAAAGAACTATAAAGGTACAATAATGTTAGTATCACATGACCGCTATTTCATGGATAATGTCATAAACAAAGTATATTTATTAACCAAAAGAGGAATAGAAGTATATCATGGTAATTATAGTTACTATATTAAAGAAAGTGAAAATAGACTATTACTAGAATTAAAAAACTATAAAGACCAACAAAAACAAATAACCGCTATGGAAAATAGTATCAAAAGATTAAGAGAATATGGCAGGCTTTGTGGACCAAGTGGTGGAGAAATATTTTTTAGAAGAGCCGCTAGTATCGAAAAAAGATTAGAAAAACTAGAAAAGTTAGATAAACCAGAAGAAAAGAAAAAACTAAATATAACTTTTGATACCGCTAGTAGATCAGGAAAAGATGTCTTAACAATAAATAATCTAAATCTATCTTACGGTCCTAAAGAAATATTTAATAACCTTAACTTAAGTATTAAATATCAAGATAGACTATGTCTAGTCGGAGATAATGGTGTCGGTAAATCAACTCTAATCAAAGAAATATTAAAAGGAAATAATAGTATAAAACTAGGAAGTAATATCAAGATAGGTTATATTCCTCAAGAGATCGAGTTTGAAGATATTAATTTATCAGTACTAGAAGAAGCTAGAAAATATTTCATTGGACCAGAACAATATTTAAGAAGTGCTTTATTTAAATATCTATTTGCAGGAGAAAACATTTACAAAAAAATAAAATATTTATCCGGAGGAGAAAAAGTAAGATTAAAAATATTCTGTCTAATTCAAGATTCTTATAACTTCTTAATTCTAGATGAACCCACTAATCATATTGATATTGATACAAGAGAAATGCTTGAAGAGTCACTAAAGGAGTTTACTGGTACTATATTATTTGTATCTCATGATAGATATTTCATAAATAAAATAGCTACTAGTATAATAGAAATAAAAAATAAAAACATCACTAGATATATTGGTAATTATGATGATTATCGTGAAAAAATAAACAAAATATGATATAATTAATTAGGAGGAAATATGAATAACATACCAAAATTAAAATTTAAATATTTAACCCTTGAAGAAACATCTGACATACTATCATGGACACTTAAAGATACTGATAATATATTATCAGTAAAAGAAGGAACATTATTCCTATATCCAGAATTAAAAAGACTTACTAAAGAAGATAATATCAAAGACATAATTCAAGATAGATATAATAACTTTATAAAAGAAAATAATAACTTGAGAGAAGAATATACCACTATCTGGAATGAATATAATGATAGATATATGTTAGAACTAAGTAATTACCTTAATATAAAGTGGCCAAAAGAATATAAAGAAATATCAGTAGGAATAGGACTAATACCAGTATGTCCTAGATACATTAAAGAAAAAACCTTTGATATTCATAAGAAAAATAAAGAAGATTTAATAGATACCTGTATGCATGAATTATGTCATTTCCTTTTCTTTGAGAAATGTAAAGAAATATATCCAAATTGGAAGTATGAAGATTTTGATAGCCCAAGCTTGTTATGGTACTTAAGTGAAATAATCATAGACCCAATACTAAATAGCGACAACATTCAAAAAATATATAAACATAAGTTTAAATGCTATGATATCTTTTATAACGTAGAAATAGATAATATAAATTTACTAGATAAAATAACAAGTATATATAAAAATAATAATATAGAGACCGCTATTAAAGAAAGTTATAACTATCTAAAAGAACATGAAGAAGAGTTTATAAGTAAATGTAATAATAAATAACTTATCCACATAAACTGTTGACAGGCAAAAGTGTCAATAGTTTTTTATTTGACATAATTTGCATCTTTCTATATAATATAAGCATTTAGAAAGGAAAAATACCATGAAATTAAACATTGACTACGTATCTGATTTACACTTAACTCACTACATAAGTAAAAATGAAAGCATAACCAAAATAGATAAATTAGTCCAAGATAAAATAAGCATGCAAGTAAAAGGAGATATCCTTGTAGTAGCGGGAGATATCGATGAAGATATAAATAGAGTGAGTGAACTATTATATTCATGTTCAAAATACTATAAAAAAGTAATATTTGTCCTAGGTAATCATGAATACTATATACCAGTAATAAAATATATCTATACTGATCCTATGGCTAAAGAATATAACTATAATAGTATGAATAAAGTATATAGATTAAATGAAATATTTAAAGATAATAACGATATAATCATACTAGATAAAACAAATAATACTAAAGGACTATATACCTATAATACCTTCTTATTAGCGGGAGATACCCTTTGGTATAAACCAGTAACATTAGTAGATAAACTATATAACTATCCTATGCAGAATGATTCAAGATTTATCTTATCAGAATTATCTAAGAAAGATAAAATATTAAAACTACATAACGATAGCATATCTTGGTATAATAACTTACCAAATAATATAGATTTAATAATAACTCATGTACCACCATTTAGAAATAAAAGTAATAGTAGGGGTAATAACTCTTGTTACTATACAGAAGTTAAAGTATATAAATCACCAGTATGGATATATGGTCATGATCATAAAGAAGAAGATATAATAATAAATAATACAAGATTAGTATCTAATCCATGGGGTTATGATACTAAAGAATTCAAAGTAAAAACATTAACATTGACTAAATAATAAACTAAGATATCAAGTCTTAGTTTTAATATACCTATATATTATCTTTATTATGTCCACTATAAGCCTTACTATGTAAGTCTTATTAGTGTTTAATTAAGCTAAGTAAACTTATCTTAATTAAATGTATCCAAGATACCTATTATATATAAGCAGTAGATATATACTAATATTATTTTAGTATAAAGAAGTAATTATATAAATAAGAGTAGAAAAATAAGCATATAGTCATATATAACAAAAAACTATGATATAATAACTTCAGGTGGTGAGACTATGTGTTTAATATGGAACTTAATAAAAGCATTTACTGATACTCAAGATGATAATAAAAAAGATAATAATGATTTAGAAGATTGGCAAAAAGAATTAGTAAAAGAAAAGAAGTATGATACATTTAACTTTGAAGAAGAAGAACTAGAAGATGATGACTATTATTCTGAGGATGATGATGAATAAGAAATTTGTCAAAATATATTGAATAAATAAAAATAATTTGATATACTTAATTTAGTTAAAGAAAGACGCTAGTACAGGTCTATTTAATAGATTTTTTGTGCTGGTGTTTTTTTGTATTAGCTAGAAGTTAGGAGTTGAAGTAATATGAAAAGGTATGTCTTTTTGGACATAGAAATTTTAAAAAACAATTATATTTATTCAATTGGAATAATTGCAACAAAGGACGTGGTTTTGTGAATGAATGGAATAAGGTTGATTTACATATTCATACTCAGGAAGGTAAATCTTATAAAATAAACCAGAAGCAAATGATACGGGAAAATATTATACATTAAAAAATTTAATTGAGAGAAATAGGGTCAATGATTTAAAGTTGATAGCTATTACAAATCATAACTTAATAAATATAAAAGATTTAATAAAAGCTGCTTATGCCTCAAAAAAGACCGGTACTAATCTAATACCTGGAATTGAATTAGATGTGTTTATAAACAGTGATAATAGATATCATATAATAGTCGTTTTTTCAGAATCCGTTGATATTATTAATATAAATTGCAAACTAGAAAAAACTTTAGAGAAAAATAAAAACAATTTTCTAACTATTGATGATTTATTTAAGTTAATTCAAGGAACAGAATGCATAATTATTCCACATGGTTGTAAAAATCCGCATGGACTAAAGTCAAAACAAGATGATGAAATTAATATAGAGGATGCAATAGACTTAGTAAATATTATAACCAGCAGCTCAAATATAAATGTATTATTTGAACACACTAAACCACATTTTGGTGAGTCATTTAAAACTATTTGATTGAAAAAGCAAAATTAAAATGGCTAAGCGTAAATGAAATGCAAGAACTAGAAAAAAGGGCAGGTGATGAATATGTAGGTAGCGATTACAGATTTTCTAAATTACCAATATGTAAAGAAAAAAGATCAATGTCAAAAATTTGGGCAAGCCCCACGTTTAGAGGATTACAAATCTCGTGTATATTCCCAAAAGAAAGGATAAAATCTGAAAATAATATTATCACAAGAGTGAATTATATAAGTCAAATCAAAATAGAAAGAAGTGTTTTCTTTAATAGTTCTGACATTAGATTATCATCAGGGCTAAATTCTATCATTGGTGAAAGTGCAAGTGGAAAGACAGCATTATTAGATATAATAACAACAAGATTAAAAGGAGAAAATGTAGTAAAAGGTAAAAATTATGACGAATTATGTAAAGATTTAAAAGTAAAATTTTATAATCAAGATCATTTAGAATTGGATAAAGGAGATTTAAATATTGTCATAGCTGACAATTTGTATGATTCTATTCGCAGTGCTCATGATACTGGTGATAATCAAGAAATATTAAAATTATTTAACTTTAAATATAATAATGAATCTAACACAATATTTAAGTATAAAAATGATATAAATGATTTTATAAATAACAATGCTTTAGTTTTGGAAAGTAAAAACAATTTAAAAACATGCCTATTAAATTTTAAGGAAAGAAATAGAATTTTATTATTAAATAGTATTGATAATGATGATTTTATTATTAATGTTCCATTATTCAAAAAACTTAAAGAAGTAAAAAAATATGAAGAGATTAATGAGCTACTGGTTAAGTATTTAAATAAATTTACAGAGATAAAAGAAGACACTAGAGCCCTATCATTAAAACTAGAAGATTTAAAAATTAAGAATGATTTATTAAAGAAAATAAAAAATATAGAAAATGAAATATTAAATTTAAAAAAACATATAGACACAAATTACAAAAAACTTCTTTTTTCTAAGTTGATATTTAATAAATTAAATTTAATTGTGACAAATTCTAATAATCAAATTAACCAAAAGAATGCATATATTCAAAACACTAAAAAACGAATATATGAAGATACAACAGAGATAGTTAACAATATAAGAAAATTAAAGGTTAATAAAATGAAAAATGATTTAATTAATTTAGATTTTCCTGAAGAAAAAATGATTAATGAATTAAATACTAAAAATAATCATAAATATATAAAGGTAGAGTACGCAAATATTAATGAACTTCTGAAAATAAATGAAAACTCAGGTGTATTAGATACAAAAAATTTAAAAAGGATACTTGGCGATGATTATAACAAAATTGCCAGTAAAAGTAACCAAATAAAAAATGTAATTAATAAAATTCAGTTAAGCGAAAAAAAAGTTAATATTAGATTAGATGAGTTACTCAATGAAATAATTTCAACAGCAACAATAAAAATTGGATTTCCTGGAAAAAGCAAAATATCAGTAGATGATTTAACCCCTGGCTTGACTGCAAAAATGTACATTGACTATTTATTTAATGTTAAAATACTTGACGGGTATAATAATGTGGTAATTTTTGATCAACCAGAAAATGATGTTGATAAAGCATTTATATATGAAGAATTAATACCAAAAATTCACAAGCAAAATTCAATATACAAATAATAATAACTAGTCATGAGCCACTACTAGTTGTAAATGGCGACTCAAATCAAATAATTAAAGCAGAAAAAAATAATCATGTAATAAAATATACATCATATAAACTAGATGAATATTTAGATAAAAATACAGTAACTAATGTTATTTCGAAATATGTTGATGGTAATATTAATGCTGTTAAAAATAGATATGAGATATATGTAGGAGGTAAAAATGAAATTAGTGATATCTTATAACAATAATAATGCAAAAACGTTAATAAAAATAGGCGATGAAAAGCCAAAAGAACTAACATTTGAAGAACTCTTATCAATAACAAATAATGTTATTGATAATGATGAGAAATATGAACTGTCTTTAAGTGGCTTTGATGAAAATTTAGAAGTAGAAGAAAACTATAAAAAAGTGTTTGAAGATATATTTGCACTAAAAAACGATTCGGAAATAATTGATTTAAAAAAGCAAATTGAAAAATTGGAAAAAAGCGAAGATAAATAGTCATAAAAAGACTAAAATATCTTCTTTTAATTATTTTAAAATCACCCTAATTAATAACATGATAAATATATTAAAATTATTCATTTATACAAAGAATTATCATAATATTCCAATATAATAAATTAATGGTAAAATAAAATAACCTAAAACTAATTACATACAAATTAAATACCAAAAAAATTAAATTGTATGTTATAATTAAATAAGAGATGAAGTATAGGTGGTTTAAATGATAATAAAAGATAATAAAGAATTAAAACAAAAAGATTTTAAAAATGAAAAAGAATTACAAAATTACTTCGAAGAAAATTTGCAAAAGATTCTTGGATATAAATTTGTAGAAACAGAGTTTGCTGTAGGCAGTTTTAGACTAGATACCTTAGCATATGATGAGGAGAGTAAATCGTTTAGAATCATAGAATATAAGAATGTTAAAAATCATAGTTTAGTAGATCAAGGATATACGTATTTAAAATTGTTATTAGAGAGAAAAGCGGATTTTGTGCTAAAGTATAATGAAAAAAATGATTCTAATTTAAAATTATCAGACGTAGATTGGAGTCAGTCAAGAATTATATTTGCATCACCAATTTATACAAGTTATCAGCTTAATGCTACTGATTTTAAAAACATTCCTGTAGATTTAATTAAAGTTACAAGATATGAAGAAAATATAGTGGATATAGAATTTATAAAGAAGACAAGCAATGTAAAAGTAGAAGATATACAAATAGAATCAGAACAAAAAGAAATTAATAAAGAAATTAAAGTATATACAGAAGATGATCATTTAAACAAAGTATCTGAAAAAACCAAAAGACTTTATAATATATTAAAAAATAGAATATTAGAATTAGATGATATTGATATAGATGTAAAAAAAGTATATATTGCTTTTAAAGGAAGAAAAAACATAGTTGATGTAGAGTTTACTCAGAATAAATTGAGACTGGATATTAATATGAAAAAAGGAACATTAAATGATCCACTAGGTATAACACGGGATATAACGAATGTTGGCCATTGGGGCAATGGTGATTATAGAGTAGAAATATCTGATGAAGATGATATAGATAATATTATGCCATTAATAAAACAGTCCTTAAGAGTTAATAAAAAATAGTATTAAATATGCAGTTAGTATTAATACTATTATAAAATAGAAAGCGGTAAAAACATGAGATATATAGGAAATAAAAATAAAATACTTAATTATATAGAATCATTAATAAAGGATAAAAATATAAATGAAGAAAATTATACTTTTTGTGATGCATTTAGTGGAACAGCTACAGTAGGCAATTATTTTAAGGATAGATTTAAAATAATTGCAAACGATAATTTATATGCCTCTTTTGTAATGAGCAACGCAAAATTAAACACTCCTGATTTAAAATTTGAAAAATTAGGTAAGGATCCATTTAAAGTATTTAATAATCAAAATAACAAACTGAATGGTTTTATATATAATAATTATTCGCCAGGAGGAAGTGAAAGACGATATTTTAGTGAAGACAACGCGGCAAGAATTGATTATATAAGAACGAAAATTGAAAAATGGTATAATGAAGAAAAAATTACAAGGAATGAGTATTATTATCTAATTGCATGCTTAATTGAATCAGTATCAAAAGTTGCGAATGTTGCGGGAGTGTATGGTTCATATTTAAAAAAGTGGGATCCTAGGGCTGCTAAGCCAATGCAATTCATACGAGTTGAGCAACTAAAAGAGACATCTCTTTATGAGAATGAGATATATAATAAAAATATTGAAGAATTAATAAATGACATTAGTGGTGATATATTATATTTAGATCCACCATATACAAAAAATCAATATTCGATTCAATATCATTTGTTGGAAACAATTGCCCTATACGACGAACCTAAGCTAAAAGGAAAAACAGGTACAAGAGACAATACAACAAAAAGTTCTAAATTTTCTAAACCAGGAGAAGTGCATATTGAGTTTGACAAAATTATTGCAAAAGCAAATTTTAAATACATTATCCTAAGTTATAGTTCTGACGGTATTATGTCTAGAGAATACATTGAGAGTGTAATGAAAAGATATGGTAAACCTGAAACATTCGAATTTAGAAAGTTTACATATAAACAATATTTGAATTCTAAGGCAGAAAAGGATGAAAAACATTGTGAATATTTATTTTACATAGAGAAAAAAGACAAGTCGGAAGATATAAATTATTCCTCTCCACTAAATTATATAGGAGGAAAAGCTGACATGATATCTTTTTTAAAACAAAACGCTCCAGATAATATTGATAGAATTATAGATATCTTTGGTGGGGGATTTAATGTGGGCATAAACTTTGATGCAGAACAAATAATATATAATGATTGCAATTTTAAAGTAAAGGAACTACTAGAAATGTTAAGAAACACAGAGACTCTAGATTTATATAAATATATTTTATCAATGATAAAAAGATATAAATTAGAGAAGGGTAAAAAAGAGTCTTATTTAAAAATCAGAGAATTATATAATAATCAGCCCAAAAACAACAGAGATCCAAGGCTTCTATATTTACTAATATTGTTTGGTTATCAACAACAAATTAGGTTTAATTCACTATATGATTATAATAATCCGGTTGGCCAAGCAGGATTTAACGACAAAATTTTGGAAAAACTTATTTCATACTGCAGAAATCTTAAAGAGAAAAACGTTGTATTTATGTCAAAAGATTTTGATGAAATGTGGGAACACATTAATAAAAATACATTTATATATTTAGATCCACCATATTTAATTACATTAGGTAGCTACAACGATGGAAAAAGAGGATTTAACGGATGGTCAGAAAAAGATGAGATTAGATTACTTGATTTCCTCTGTAAAATTAATAAAATGGGTGTTAAATTTATGCTATCAAACGTATTAGAACATAAAGAAAAGAAAAATAATTTGTTGTTAAAGTGGATTAAAGAAAATAATTTTAAAGTAATAGAATATACTGGGAAAAGCAGAAAAAATAGAAAAGAAATAATTATAGTTAATTATGATAAGGAGAGTTATAATGATTAGAATTGTCATTCCAAGTTTTATTAAAGAAAAAGGCATTTTAAATGATGATATTTTAAAGGATATCTGTAATAGATCATTTAAAGATGACAAATATGCAATAGAATATGAAAATAGAGAAAATGGTCGCTATATTAAATTAAGCAAAAATAATGAAATTCACTATGTTTGCTTATCGGCCAATGAAGAAGAATATAATGGTAGAAATTCATTTTTATCGCAATTTTTAGGAACCGCCTTTTGTCGTTATGAGGCGGCAACGGATAAAAATAAAAAAATGGAAATTTATTTATTAATGAAAACTGAAAAGGCATTTACGGATTATCAAAGATTTATTTACAGATGTTGTAAAACATTACAAATCAACTTATTAAATATAGATGAAACTTTACTTCCTTTTTCAACATATAAAGAAATGAAAAATGCTAGATCAAAAACAAGCGATAGAAACACGGGAAATAATGCATCATACTTTAGCGATACCGGTGATTTTATAGAATTTTTTGCAAAATGTTATGGAGCAAATGGTAAAGAATCAGTATTTATGGCTATGGTTGTCAAACAATTGACTGACAAAAAGATCATTATTTATCAAGTAGAAGACCACGGTCAAAGATTATTATCAGCTCCTGATAGAAAGATATTACTTGCCAATGGATTTGAATTTGGAGAAGGTATAATCAGTGAAGAATTTAATAGAGTAAACCTTGAAGCAGCAGAAAAAGATTTAAGAGATCAACCAGCATTTAGACTAAATTTACTTAAAAAATACGGGGATAAAAAATGTTATTTGTGCAATTGTGAAATAGATAGCTTAATCATTGCATCACATATTCACAGAGTAACTGATATAAAGAATGACAAATCATTAACAGATGAAGAAAAGAAAAAGCAAATTATTGATGGTGATAATGGCTTATGGTTATGTGCCAACCATGATAAACTTTTCGAGTATGGTTTCATTTATTTTGATAATCAAAAGATGGTTATTTCAAATCGATTAAATACAGAACAACAGGAATTTGTTAAAAAAATTACCACTAAATTATCAGTGCCAAAGACTGTTGAATTTATAGTGTCGGAAAATGATGTGCCATATGGAACACCAAGTTTTAATATTGTAGATGCAGATTTTAATGATAATATGAAACATTATTTAGAGTTACATAAAACAAGAGCTGAACATATGGGTAAATAAAATATATATTTATTTTATCTTAAATCATAAAATTAAATTGTTGAAAAATGACAAAAAATTTTTATATCAATTGAACGCTTTATGTTTTCTCTTTTGTGCTTTGGAAATAATATAATGTAGCATCAACAGTGAAAAATTTTATTGCAAAAAGTATCAAAGAAAGTTATGTGATATAATATAATATAAATCACTATATGGAGGTGGTTTGCGTGGAAAAGGTAAATTTATCATATAAATTATTTATTATAATAGTAATAATAGCAATAATAGCAATAATAGGAATAACAGGAATAATCATCATAGTTAAGAAAATGATTAGTGCCATGAGGCAGGATATAAAGCATTATAAAAAATTAGGAGAACGTGAAAAAGATAAAATTAAAATGTTGCTTTTAATATTTTTGGCACCAATAGTTTTACTTTTATTAGATTCTGCTAATGCTTTTTCTAAGATATTTCCAAATTATTCTAATTTATCTAGAGAATATGATTGGCTTTCTTTTATTGGAGCATATCTAGGAGCAATTATTAGTTCAATATTATTAATTTTTATTACTGAAAAAGATAGAAATGAAAATACAGCGGTATTAAGAACTTCACAAAGGCCATACTTGGATATAGCATATATGAAGATACAGAATAGGTTTTTTATAGAAAACAGAAATAAAATAACTGTATTTGAGCACGGAAATTTAAAAGATAAACAAAATAAAAAAAGTGAATATTTAACATTGCATATAAAAAATACAGAGCTAGTGTAGCAATTATTAATACTAATGAAACGAAAATAAAATTACAATATAAACTAGACAATACAATAAAGGAAGAAGAATTAACACTTAATTTTCAAATTGATCGACTATCTATTGGTAGCGGGGAAGAAGTTTATATAAAATTCTCAAAAAATGAATTGTATAATAATGAAAAACTATTAAATGATAGCAAAATACTAAGCAGTGCAGTGTATTATAAGGATTTGTTCAATAAAGAATACTATGATGAATGTGAATTAAAAGATAATTTAAAAGTTCTACATGATAATGAAGAAATTGAGTAAAAGACTTACTAACATCACAAAGATGTACCAAGTCTTTTTCTTCTACCTTACAAACTTGTAATATAAAACAGAGTAAAATAATGATATAATATAACTATAGAAAGAAGGAAATATAATATATGAAAAAGATAATGATAATTGAAGATGATACTATAATATCTAAAGAATTATATGAACTACTAGTAAATGCTGGCTACGAAGCATTAATACTAAAAGACTTCTCAAATGCCAAAGAAGAAATATTAAAAAGTAATATAGACCTAATTCTATTAGATATAAATATACCATATCAAAATGGAGAGCAGTTACTTAAAGAAATAAGGAAAGAATCAAATATTCCCGTAATAATGGTAACCTCAAGAGCAAGTGAAACCGATGAAATATTATCAATCTCTTATGGAGCAGATGATTATATAACCAAGCCCTATAGTCCAACCATTCTATTACTAAGAATACAAAATATCTTTAAAAGATTAGATAATAGTACTGAAGTACTGAAATATAAAGATTTAGAAGTCTCACCATCACGAGGCACCTTATCTGGTAGTAACAAAGAATTAGAACTAACCAAAAACGAAATGCTAATATTTCAGCACCTATTAAATAACCAAAATAGAATTGTATCACGAGATGAACTAATGACCATTCTTTGGAATAATGAAGAATACATAAACGATAATGCTCTAACCGTAAATATAAGTAGACTAAGAAGTAAACTAGAGGACTTTGGTTATCCAAATGCCATAGAAACAAGAAAAGGACAAGGATATATACTATTATGAAATTAACAAACTATCTAAAAGATAAAATAACCATAATCATTATTACTATCATATCAATAATTCTAATAACCCTATTAGACATAGCCTTCAAAGTACCAAATGAACTAATAATAGTAACCATAGTATTACTACTATTAACACCAATCATATCCATCTTAATATCATATTTTCAAAAAAGAACCTTCTATAACGCCCTCATAACCAATACCAAAAATCTAGATAAAAAATACCTAGTCCTAGAAACCTTACCCAAACCAACCACTTACGAAGAAGAACTAATATATAACATCATGTGCGACATCAACAAATCAATGATTGAAAATGTCAGTAGTTACATAAATAGCACCAAAGACTTCAAAGATTATATTGAGATGTGGATACATGAAGTAAAAATACCAATATCAAGTCTAATACTTATGACCCATAATCATAAAAACCAAGTACCAAAAGAATACATTGAAGAAATAAAAAGACTAGATAACTACATCGACCAAATCCTTTATTATGTAAGAAGCAACTATACCAGTGAAGACTTTATCTTCAAAAAAGTAAAACTAGAAAAAATAATCTCATCAGTAGCCCTTAAAAATAAAGATGACCTCTTAGAAAATAAAATTGACCTAATCGTCGATATAAAAAATACCGAAGTCTATACCGATACCAAATGGTTAGAATTCATTTTAAATCAAATTGTCAATAACAGCATCAAATACAAAAAAGATATTCCAAACTCCTATATCAAATAAATGCTATAGAAGATAATAATCAAATAACCTTATTTATCAAAGATAACGGTATTGGCATACCAAAAAGTGATATCCCTAATGTTTTCAAAAAATCCTTTACCGGTACTAATGGGAGAGATAAAACCAAATCAACAGGCATGGGTCTATACATAGCCAAAAAATTATGTACCAAACTAGGTCATAAAATAGAGATAGAATCTGAAGAAAAAGAATATACCATTGTCAAAATAACCTTTGGTAAAAATAAACTTTATCACCCAGAAGACTAACCTTACAAAAAAGTAATATACTGTAATATTAAACTTACGACAAATATCCTATTATCTAGTATTATTAATTACGAAAGGAAGGAAAATAATATGGAAAATATACTAAAAATAGAAAATATTGAAAAATACTATGGAAGTAAATCAAGTTTAACCAAAGCCATAGATAACATATCATTTGAAGTAGAAAAAGGAGAGTTTGTCGCTATCATGGGTTCTTCAGGTTCAGGTAAAACAACATTACTAAACTGCATATCCACAATTGATAAAGTAACCGCCGGACATATTTTTGTAGGAGAAACTGACATAACAAAACTAAAAGGAAATGATTTAAACAAGTTTAGAAGAGAAGACTTAGGTTTCATCTTTCAAGACTTCAATAGATCCCTTACCAGCCTATGAAAATATAGCACTAGCCTTATCAATTCAAAATGTAAGTCCCAAAGAAATAGATAAAAGAATAAAGAAAGTAGCAAAAGAACTAGATATCGAATCAGTACTAAAAAAATATCCTTACCAAATGAGTGGAGGACAAAAACAAAGAGTAGCAGCAGCCCGTGCCATAATAACAGATCCATGCTTAGTACTCGCAGACGAGCCAACTGGAGCTCTAGATTCTAAGTCATCAAAAATGCTACTAGAAAAACTAACATACTTAAATAATAACCTAGGAGCCACTATTCTAATGGTAACCCATGACGCTTATGCCGCAAGTTACGCTACCAGAATAATCTTCATAAAAGATGGTAAAATATATAACGAAATTCGTAAAGGAAATGATACCAGAAAAGAATTCTTTGATAAAATAATAGATGTCGTAACCTTACTAGGAGGAGACATAAATGATGCTCTTTAAATTGTCTATAAAAAACATAACCAAAAGTATCAAAGATTATGCTATCTATTTCTTTACTTTAGTACTAGGAGTAGCCATCTTCTACGTCTTCAATGCCATAGATAGTCAAACAGTAATGCTAAATGTATCATCATCAACAAGTGAAATAATAAGACTAATGACCACCATTCTAGGAGGAGTAAGTGTCTTTGTTTCATTCATTCTAGGATTTCTAATAATCTATGCCAGCCGTTTTCTCATAAAAAGAAGAAACAAAGAATTTGGAATCTACTTAACCCTAGGAATGTCAAAGAGAAAAATATCTCTAATACTTTTCTTTGAAACTCTTATAATAGGAGTTATCTCTTTAGGAGTTGGCCTAGCCCTAGGAATAGTTTTATCACAACTAATGAGTATCTTAGTAGCCAATATGTTTGAAGCAGACCTAACAAAATTTCAGTTTACATTTTCATCTTCAGCAGCCCTAAAAACCTTATTATACTTTAGCATAATGTATCTAATAGTAATGATATTTAACACCATAATTGTAAATAAATGTAAACTAATAGATCTATTACATGGTAATAAAAAATCAGAAAAAGTAAAATTAAAAAATCCTATCATTTGCACTATAGTATTTATAATTGCAGTCATAGCACTATCATATGCTTACTATCTAGTAACAGATGTTTTTGGTACTTCACCACTTATGAATACTATAAGTGGGATATTAATACCAATAGCCCTAGGTTGTATATCAACATTTCTAATATTTTGGTCACTATCAGGTCTAATTCTAAAGATAGTAATGCATCTAAAAAAATACTACTACAAAGGACTAAATAGTTTTACCGTTCGTCAAATAAGTAGCAAAATAAATACCACTGTCTTTTCAATGACAATAATATGCCTAATGTTATTCTTTACCATATGTATCTTTTCATCAGCATTATCTATAAAGAACTCCCTATCAGGTAATCTAAAAGATTTAGCACCCGTTGATATTCAGTTCTCAAAATTACAAGAATCATTATCTAAAGAAGAAAAAGAAAACTTTTCAAAAGACATAATAGAGGACTACAATACCACTGCCAAAGATACCTTACAAAGATTAGATGTATATAAGTATCTAAAAGATGTAGTAGATATAAATACATATAGAGTAGAAGAAATAACCCTAAAAGATTCTTTTGGAGACCAAATAGAACAAATAGGAAAAGATTATCCCACACTAGCTTATAACGTAAGAGAAGACTTAGTAAAATTAAGTGACTACAATCGTCTAGCAAAACTATATAACAAAAAAGAATTAACTCTAAAAGATAATGAATATGTAATTATATCTAACTATAAGATGATGGCGGATATTAGAAATATATCCCTAAAAAACAATACCAAACTAACTATAAATGGTAAAGACTACTATCCAAAATATCAAGAATGTCAAGATGGCATTATCGAACTAAGTGGAAGTGCTACTAATACAGGAGTAATAATATTACCAGATAATGCCTTAGAAGGTATTCATCCATATAAAAATGTCTTAGCAGCTAACTATCAAGCAGACACTAAAGAAGAAAAAGAAAATGTTGAAGATATAGTTAGTACTATAATAAATAACCATTTTAACAAAGATACCTTATTATCATATAATACTAAAATAGATATCTATGCATCATCCATAGGACTAGGAGCCATGGTAACATTTGTAGGACTATATCTAGGAATAATTTTCTTAATATCAAGTGCGGCCATCTTAGCCTTAAAAGAATTATCAGAAAGTACTGATAATAAAGAAAGATTTAATATGTTAAGAAAAATAGGAACCGATGATAAAATGATAAACAAAGCCCTATTTAATCAGATAGCAGTATTCTTCCTATTCCCATTATTACTAGCTATAATTCATTCAATATTTGGAATAGAATTTGCTAATTATATCTTAAAAACAATGGGAACAGAATCATTACTATCATCAATAATATTAACAGCAGTATTTCTAGTAGTAATCTATGGAGGATATTTCTTAGTAACATACTACTGTAGTAAAACCATAATAAAGGAGAGAAATTAGAATTAACTAGTTTCTTTTTTCTTTATCCACTTAAGCCTAGGTCTTAAGAGGTAATTTAGAGCCTAAGGTCTCTAAATTAAATAATATTATTGTATGACAAGTATTTACTTAGTAAGTGTAAACTTTTCTTTATAAACTATGAAAATAAATACATAAATGATATAATTAAGTTGAAAATATGAAATTAAGCATGATATATGGAGGAATAATTATGAGTACTACAATATATTTAATAAGACATTCAAAGCCCTTAAAAGTTAATAATAACTTAAATAATGATAACCTACAAATTCAAAATGAGAAGTCATCTCTTTCAATAGAGGGAGAACAAATAGCAAAAGAAAAACTAAATAATAAAGAGTTTAATAATATTGATGTTTTATATTCATCAAATTATGTTAGAACTATACAAACTGCCAAGTATCTGCAGAGAATAACAACATAGAAATAAATATAATGAGTAATTTAGGTGAAAGAAAATTTGGAATTGACTCTTGGAATCAATTACCAGAAAACTTTGAGAGAAAACAAATTTTAGATGAAAATTATAAAATAGGAACTGGTGAAAATCAAAAAGAAGTTAGAGATAGAATGTATTTCGCTATTATAAAAATATTAAATGAAAATAAAAATAAAAGAATAGCTATAGTCAGCCATGCAACTGCAATTTCATTTCTTATTAAAAAATGGTGTGATATTGAAATAATAAATAATAAGTTAAGATATAGTTTCAAAAATAACATTTTACTAGAGGAACATATAGAATATTGCACTGGCTTTAAATTAGAATTTGCTGAAGATAATCATTTAATAAATATAGAATTTTTAAAATAAAGGGGGACTATAATTATGAATTATGATTTATTATGGAGTATTGAAGAATATCAAGCACTTCTTGATTATAAATGGAACTCATTTAAGTATATAAATATGTTTTTAAACGAAAACATAACAAATCGCGAAAGAAACTTTAAACCCAATGCAAAAAAAGCATATCCCCAATCATCAGAAGATTTTAAAAAGGCAATAGCGACAATAATCGTTCTATATAAAGCAATACAAAAAAATTATATACTAAATGACAGTATACCATATCAACAGTCATTGTTTCGTGGAGTAAGAAAAAATAGTAATCATTCATACTTTACTTCAACAAGTGAAAATATAGAAGTTGCACTCAGTTTTATAAATGGAATAAATAATGGCGATACAAGTAATGATGTATTAATAGAAATTGAACCATCACAAGTACCTTGGATAGACTTAGAAAGATTTATTCCTGCATCAAAAGGTGGTGATTTAGAAGAAAAAGAAATATTATTTTTACCTTGTGAATATCAAACTAAGCAAGAAACTACCCTTACTAATTATTTAGAAATGACAGATTTAAAAGAAAAATTATCTAAAACAGCTCAAGTAAAAATAAGTAAATTAAATAACTTAATTTGTAGAAAAGTAAAATTGATAAAGCCCAATTATAAAGCTACATCGTATATGTCATTAGATGCATTAGCGGCAAAATTTGAGCAATATAGAGAAAACCTAATCAAACTTACTGAAGCTTCAAAAAATGGACAAAATACCACTCAAATAGAAAAAGAAATAATTGAATTCAAAAAATACTGCTCAGGATTTCTTAAGTCAAAGTTTATCGAAATAGATATAGAACTTCAGAAGAGTCTTCAAAATATACAACGAGAACATATAAATATTGATAAGGAAAGTACTATAAAAGAAGTACATATTGGAAACACCGGAAGAATGTTTTCTATACAAACATTTGATGGTATAGAAAAATATTATTTTAAACCCGCAGAATCAAAAAATAAAGAATCAAAACCATATCGTGCATACATACAAGAAGCAGCATATAATATTCAAAGGATAATTAATCCCACAAAAGCAGTAAAATGTAATGTCTGCAATATCAATGGAACATTTGGAGCCATCCAAGAAAAAATTGAAATTGATAAAGAAAAAACACAAGAAATGTATAAAATGTTTTCTAGGTATGGTAGTGAAATACCAACAAACTTAGTAAATCAAATATTAGAAGAATATTTAATAGATTATTGTTTATGCAATTATGATGCACATATACATAATTTTATAATTGATAAAAATGGTAGTCTAAGAGGAATAGATAAAGAACAATCATTTAGATACATAGATAAAGACATAAATGATGATATGTTATTTAGTCATAATTATAATGAAGAATATGGAGAAAGTGAAACCATTTATACAACAATTTTTAAAAAAATAGTAAATGGTGAAATATCAACTGAAGTTCTAGAAACTTTAAACTACCATGCAGCACGACTAGCTCAAGTTCCAGATGCTCAATATCGCCAAATATTTAAAAATTATGCATATAGTAAAACAAAAAATCAGCAAGAAGCTGAAATACTATTAGATAGAATAGTAAAAAGAAAAAAATCAATAATGAAAAGAATTGATATATTAAAAGAAGAAATATCAAAGGAAAGACAAAAACAAATAAATAAAACAAATTACATAGAGCAAACAAAAAACCATAAAGTACATAAGTAATAGGAGGCATATAATGACAAAAACAATTGAAGACATAACAAACTTTATTTTTATAGGAAAGCCAATAGAAGAACTTTCTCATTATGATTTACTAATCATAAATGCAGATTGGGTAGAAGAACAATTATCTAAAGATATAAGAATAATGAAAGAAAAAAGTATTATAGATGATAATACAATATTTATAATATGTGAAGGACATAAGCCAGATAATGGTAGAAGTAGTGCTAATATATTAATAAATTATTTAAAGAAGGAAAATATAAATAATAAAATAATTATATCTAATAAATATATTAGTAACCCCGAAATATTAAAAAATATAGATAAACTAGTAGATATAAATAGTTATAATAGAATACTTAGAATAGCTAAAGACTTTGTTGCCAGAAGATGGTATATGAATGCTAAAAAATATAATTTTCCTATAGAGAAATGTGATTTCTATGGAGTAGTAGATAATAGAAATATTAGTAAAAAAGATTGGTATAAAAGTGAAACTGGCATTAATCAAGTAATGAAAGAATTTATAAATATAGGAGATCAAACTATTAATAAAGAACTTAGTATAAGATAAAATTATAAATAAAAAATGTGGTGATGAATTTGAAAAGATACAACGGTGAATTTTATATAATGGAATATGAAGAAACTGAAGAAAAAAATCTCAAATTATTTGTAGATGTACTAAATAAGAGTTATCAAGAAATTATTAATTTTTTCAATTTAAAAAAATTAGAAAAAAAGATTACAATAAAACTTTGGAATAATGTTAACAATTTTAGAAATTATAATAAAAATAAGCTTAATTTCGATGATCAAGAATGGATAGTTGCAAGAACATATTATAATGATATGGAAATAGACATTTTAACATTAGAAGAACGTAGAAAATGTAAAGGGCATAATAATGATAATATTGATACATTATTAAAATGTTTGATTCATGAATTTGTACATATATGTCATTTAAATTATAGTGCAAGCACTCTAAAATGGTATGGTGAGACACTAGCAGTTATATTATCTAAACAATATAACAATTGTGAATTACATATTGATTGTACATTAGATGAGTTATTAAATAAAAATATAAATTATATTAATTATTATACAATAGGAAAATATTTATTTGATACTTATGATAGAAAATATATTTTAGAACTATTGAGAGATAAAAAATTATTAGAAGAACAAACACCAATTATATATGAAAAGGCAAAATTATATATAAGAAATAATAAACTTAATAAATAGGAGTATTGAAGAATGAATAAAGAAAATTATATAGAAATCATAAATGAAAAAATCAAAAATAAAAATTCAAAACAAATAATGATAAATCAAATAAATAATTATTATGATTCAAAAGCAAATTATAAAAAGAAAAAACATAATTATAAAATAGATGATCAAGTATTATTGAAAAAGGGTACATTATTACATGGTACATTTAAAAATATAGAAGGTTTAAAATATATCTTAAAAGATGGCATAATATCATCATGGTTTATAGAGGGTAGGCTTTCAAAATATCCATCATCAGTAGGTGTATGGAATTTGAAACAAGATTATTTGTTAAAAGATTATATAAACTTTTATTCAGGAGGAACTATTGAATATAAAAATATAGATGGTTCTAGTGTTAAAACTGAAGTTATTCCTTATAATCAAATGCCAAGTATAATGCTAAAAATAGATACAAATATTTGTTTTAGGTGGTATATGGAGCAAACAAAAGAAGCAAGATTTATGCCTAGTCTAGTTCAAGATAAAGTACAAGCAGGAATTATATTTGATGGGCAATCTGCATATATGAAAAAATTATTAGAAGGAGATATTTTATCAGAACAAATAAATGATAAGGATGTTAAAGAATTTGTAAAACCTGATTATTATGCCAAGTTTTTAGTGGATAGAAAAAAGAAAGATGATTTCTTTACAGATAGAGAAAGTGCTGTATTATTCGGAATTCCATCTTGTTTTATTGAAGGAATATTAGTAGGTAGAATATATGAAAAAGATCAAAAAATTTTAAAAGAAATAAAAGAACTATTACCTGACTGTTATATTTGCAATTTAGATGGAAAAGTAATTGTAGAATAAAAGGAGTAAGGTTATGAACAAATTAAATAAAGATGAAACAAAAAAGTATATAATAGAAATATTTGATTTTATAGAAAGAGGTGGTAATTTGTGGAAAGTAGATTACAAAAATATTTAAATCAGGATATTGATAATCCAATCTATTTATTTCATGGTAGTCCTAAAGTATTATCAGAATTACATCCCAGTCAATCATATGATGCAGATGGAAATAAACAAAATATAGCAAATGCACTATTCTTATTTCCTTCATTTTTAAAAGCAACACCGTATTCTTTTAAAGATACTATAAAATCTGCTAGTGATGGATTAAAATATAATTTTGAAATAACTAATGCAAATATCTTACCATTAATGATTATGGAAAATGTAAATATAGATGAAAATATAATAGGATATGTTTATGTGTTTTTAAGAGATGATGATATGATAAAAGATAATGATTCTTACCAGTATAAATGTTATAAATCAAAAAAACCAATTGATATTATAGAAGTAACATATCGCGATTTTAAAAATTACTATTATGTAAAAAGCAATAGTAAAAGAAGATAATCATACTAGATGTTTAAATGTTAGTATTTGAAGAATTTTAATGTTAAGGAGTAAGTCTATGAATAAATTAAATAAAGATGAAACAAAAAAGTATATAATAAAAATATTTAATTTTATAGAAAATGGTGATTCAAAATTCAAAGGACATCCAGGACTATATTTCTTTCACACCAAAA